>Ga0224557_1000150_pt1 | contig 79857 bp, 69 predicted proteins | sample 714S31014metaG_FD_180677 | JGI IMG/M metagenome (GOLD analysis project Ga0224557, IMG submission 180677) | Peat soil microbial communities from Stordalen Mire, Sweden - 717 S3 10-14 | ecosystem: Environmental > Terrestrial > Soil > Wetlands > Peat | place: Sweden: Norrbotten County, Stordalen...
CTGGTTTCGGGAGTAAGATCCGTGTACTGGTCAAGCTGGGTCGTGAGGCGCTGCACCTCGCGGAAACACTCGATGAACGCGGCGCGGGCTTCGTCGCCTTTCAACGCGGGCACGGCCTCGGGTTTGGCCTCCAAGCCCTGTGATTCCATGAATTCATCGAGCTTGTCGAGGGCGGTTCTCAGTTTCTTCACCACATTATCGGCGGGATCTACTAGCCAGATTTCGCGGGCCTTGTTCTCGTTCTTCACACCGGAGAAAAGCGCGATGGCGGCATCCACGGCGCCCTGTTGCTGGCGAAAGTCGAGGATCTGGCCATGCGGTTTGGTGGCATTGAGCACGCGGTTGGTGCGGGAGAAAGCCTGAATCAGGCCGTGGTGCTTCAGATTCTTGTCAACGTAAAGCGTGTTCAGATACTTCGAATCGAAGCCGGTGAGCAGCATGTCCACGACAATGGTAATATCGATCTTCTCGGCGCCCTTGCGGGGCAGGTCAGCGTTGGGGAATTGCTGGTCCTTGATGCGTTTTTGAACGTCCTGATAGTAACGGTCAAACCCTTGGAACTCGCCGAGTGAATGATTCGTGCCGTAGCGGGCGTTGTAATCGGCGATGATGGCCTTGAGGGCATCCTTCTTCTTCTCGGGTTCTTGTTTGTTGTCCTCCTTTTCCTGAAGCAGGTCTTCCTGAAGCTGCTTCACATCGGAATCGCCATCGGCCGGCGGAGAAAAGACGCAGGCGATGTTGAGCGGGACGAAATCGGGATCGGCGGCGCGCTGCTTGTCCTGAATCTTCTGGAACAGCGAGTGGTATTCGATGGCCTCGTTGATCGAGGCGGTGGCGAGCAGCGCGTTGAAGCGGCGTGAGTGGGTGGCAGCACCGTGCTTTTCGAGAATCGCTTCGACGGTTTTTTCCTTTTTTAGGGCATCGCCCGGCTTCAGCGCCTGTTCGCCCTCGGGACGGTAGTAGTCCACATGAAAGCGGAGGACGGTGTTGTCCTCAATCGCGTGGGTGATGGTGTATTGGTGCAGTTCACGCTGGAAGGTGTCGGCGGTGGTGCGGAAGGACGCTTGATTGTCTTCGACCTGAACGCGAGTGGCGTTCTCCTCGAAGATTGGCGTACCGGTAAAGCCGAACAGCTGGGCGCGGGGAAAGAAATCCTTGATGGCTTGATGGTTATCGCCAAACTGGGAGCGGTGGCACTCGTCGAAGATGAAGACGAAGCGCTTGTCGCGGAGCGGTTCCAGACGTTGGTGAAAGGTCTCGCGCCCCTGTTTTTCTTTCTGCCGATTGCGCTTGCTGTCTTCGTCGAGTGCGAGGCCGAGCTTCTGGATGGTGGTGACGATGACCTTGTCGGCGTTGTCGTCGGAAAGAAGACGGCGGACGAGGGTCTCGGTATTGGTATTCTCCTCGACGCAGCCTTCCTGGAAGCGGTTGAACTCTTCGCGCGTCTGCCGGTCAAGGTCTTTGCGATCCACGACGAAGAGGCATTTATCAATCTTGTCGTTTTCCTTGAGGAGCGTGGAGGCCTTGAACGAGGTGAGTGTTTTGCCACTGCCGGTGGTATGCCAGATGTAGCCGTTGCCGCAGTTCTGCTCGATACAGTCCACGATGGCTTGGACGGCGTAGATCTGGTAGGGGCGCATCACAAGCAACTTCTGCTCGCTCTGGATGAGCACCATGTAACGGCTGATCATGCGACCGAGTTCGCACTTTAGCAGGAACCGGTCGGCGAAGTCGTCGAGGAAGTTAATGGGCTTATTTTCCCGGTCGGCGAAGTGGTAGACGGGGAGGAAGCGCTCGTCGGCGTTGAAGGCGAAGTGCCGGGCATTGTTGTTGGCGAAATAGAATGTGTCGGTGCGGTTGCTGACGATAAAAAGCTGGATGAAACAAAGCAGCGTGCGGGTGTAGCCGTTGCCGGGGTCGTTTTTGTACTCGACGATCTGCTCCATAGCGCGGCGCGGACTGACGCCGAGGGTCTTGAGTTCGACCTGGACGACGGGGACGCCGTTAATGAGCAGGATAACGTCGTAGCGGTGGTGGCTGTAGTCGGTGTTGATGCGGAGCTGGTGGACGACCTCGAAGTCATTTTTGCACCAGTCTTTGATATTCACCAAGGTGTAGGCCAGCGGAGTGCCGTCGTCGCGGATGAAGTCGTTCTTTTCGCGCAGGACGCGGGCAGCGGTAAAGACGTCAGGAGTGATGATTTCGTCCAGGAGGCGTTGGAACTCACCGTCTGTGAGTTTGACGCGATTAAGCGCCTCAAACTTTTGGCGGAAATTGGCTTCGAGCGTGGCACGGTCGCGGATGTCGGGACGGTCGGTGTACTTGAGACTCCGCAGCTTTTCAATGAACCCCTCCTCGATGCCTTGTTCCTTCACAACATGAGGATGGGGATCGGGATCGTGTTGATAGTCTATTTTAGGGGGCATGAGAGAAATGGGCTGACAACCGGTGGAAGTTGCAACCGCCCTTTGCGCAGGCGGGCGATGATGTCGGTCAGTTGTGATGCAAGCGACATTGGCGGCCAGAATACTCCCGGCGCCATTTTGCGACAAGCGCGAAGGCGGTGACAGAGCTCGTCAGGCGACGGGAACGTGTCGAGGGTCGATTGCCTACCCGTGGTGTAATCGTGCTCGATGATGCCGTGGCCGTTGGTGGAATAGGCGAACCTCAGGCCGAGGGTCTCGGCGTAGTCCATCGCCTGCTGGAGGCCGTCGCCCGCCTTCTTGTAGTCGGCTTTGGCTTCGACGACGGCGAGCGGGAAGTGCGGTTTGAAGCGGAGGAGATAGTCGACTTTCTTGCCCGGCTTGCGGTAGTGACCTTTGCCAAGGGTAACGATGCGACCGTCAGTGAAGTAGCGTTGCTCGTTGATTTGGTCATCGGTCCAGCCGGACTTGTAGAGCCTCGGGAGGACGTATTTCCTGCAGGTGTCGGCTTCGTTCGCCATCGCAAATCGCCTGAAACACTGAGATTACCAACGGCAACACTGACTGACAAACACGAAAGAGCCACTAAAGCCGTCCTCGCCGAGGCCAAGCTTGTCCGCGTCGACTCTCATGCGTTTACTTCAGCGTTATGGCAACAAGCTGAGCAAGTTGGTTTTCACATAGTCGCCGGCTTGCTGCGAGTCATAAACCATTCCCGCCCGTAGTAATTGGTTCATGTCCGAACAAAATCCACGATCGGCCAGATGCGCATCCAGAATCGTCACAAATTCCGTCCGTCCTGCAATACTGCGTTCCAATCGAAGACAATGTTGAAACGACTCGACGATCGTGGCGGGAACAACGGGTGGCTTGGCCCGTGTCAACGCCCAATATAGGTCAAACAAATCCCTTCCGCGCCGCCGCTGAAACAGCGCCCGCAGTTTTGTTCCTAACATTTCGTGAATCTCATAGCCCTTGATTTGCGTCCGTACCGGCGCATCTCGAAATGGAAATTCAAACGGGATTTCGACTATCGGACGATGTGGCGTGCGCTCGGTGACATTGGCCTCCACCACAATTTCTAAGTTCGTTCCCGGTTCCATGAGAGAAGGAATGGCAAAAGTCATTCGCAGCATCCGCGAAGGTTTCACGGTGTTGCGGATGGCCAATTTGAGATCGCTCCACACCGACTGCTTCGGGGTGCCTAGCACACCGCTCAAAACCCGATCGAGTGCCTTGCGAACATGACTCTCCGGACGATTGCCGACCACGACCAGATCAATGTCTTCGCTATAGCGGGACGGTGGCGCAAGATGAACCTTGTGCAGCAACGTGCCGCCTCGCATGGCAATCTGGCTCTGCAAAAACGAATCGTCGAATAGCGCAATCATCGCCCGGCACAGCAATAAATCCTGCTCGACTTGAACCTGGCTCGGCCACGGAACGACCGATTGATGAGCGATGACATCCCGGCGGGTGATTGGCGGCATCATCGTCCAAGTTCCCCGGCGTTGTTATGAATTCTCCACCGCTTAATTTCAGGAGCATCGCTACGCCCGCGCAAACCCGGCACGAGTAGCACTGGAATGAGAGGCGACGGCAACCAATCCTGAACGACCTTGGCCAGCTTGGTTGCTCTTAAATGGTCCAGCACAAAACCCAGACGTTGGGCCGTGGCTGGCTCGTCTTCAATTTCCAGTACCCGGTGTAATTCGGCTGTGCGCATCAGCGGCAACAACGGACCAATGGTTTCCGCCGCCCTGCCAATTCCGCCGATACGCGCGGCGTAACGAATCAAATCGTAGCTGGTTGCCTCTGGTGTGCTGACCCGCAACGGCGCATAGGCATTTGTCAGGGGCTGTGTCGGCGTTTGCTCCAGCGTGTGTTTGACAAAGAACTGGATGCGAATGCGGCCCGTTTCGACCGTCCGACGCGGAGTTTTTGTCATCACCTGCGTCACCTGCAACGCCTGTGGGTTTGAACCGAATGAACTGGCCGCGGACTGTAACGCCAGATAATACGGTTGCCCCACCCATTCGAAATAATCGTGAAGCCACCACACCACGGGCGGCGCGCCCACGGCACGGTGTTCGGGGCTGACGATCAAAAAAAACTGGTGTCGCGGCGAAACTCTCGTCACCCGGTTTCCCAGACGCAACAACTGGTTTCTGGCCGCCGTCACCGACAACCCGGTTTCCTTGATCAAGTCCGCCAGCGGAAAGGCCACGCGCCCCACAGCCAGCCGCTGGTCAATGAAAGCGTCAGCCGCTCCGAACAGACGGGATTTGGGTTTGGATCGCTTCATTTTTTCGTTTTCGCAACGTAGCGTAATTCACTTCATTATGCAAACGCAATAAATTCACCAATGCAATAGATGATTTCAGTTTGGGTGACACGCGCCGTTTTCCCGCACAAGGCCTCGGGTGCCATTTGCAGGCGTCTGCTCGGGAGAGTGTCGAGGTTTACGATGCCCCTGCACTTCGGCCACTGCGTACAACCCCAGAACTCATTGCGGGCGTGCGCGCACCGCTTGGCACGTCTGAACACTTCTTCAGCAAAGCGATAGGTCGGTGTTCTCCTTGAGTTTGGAGAGATGCCGGTGCTAGCATCCACTTTGAACCCAGTATGATCAAAGACGAACATCCCTGGCTCAAAGTCGCCGCGAATCTCAAGGTTGATCGGTCGCGCGGGGTTGCCCCTCACAAACCGCTGTTGTTACTCGTCGTTGCCGGCCTTGTCGAAGAAGGCAAACTCGCGCAGCCGGTATTGCCGCTTACCGGTGAACTCACCTTCCGTTTTCTCGCGTTCTGGGCAGTCGTCGCCCACCGCCGCACGCAACGCCCGGACATTCGCCTGCCGTTCTTCCATCTCCACAGCGACGGCTGCTGGACGCCGCTCGACGATGCCGGCCAGCCCACCACCGAACGCCGCCGCGCGACTCAGGTAGAACTCGATGCCGATTTCTTCGCCTGTTTCCACAACCCCGCGTTCCGCAAGCGACTTCGTCGCATTCTCATTGCCCGGTACTTCACCGATCCCGGCGAACGCGCCGCGCTCTACGACTTGGTCAGCCTACCGGTTCCGCCCGACGATGTCGTCAAGGCCGACGCCAAGCTCTACGAGGAATCGCGCGAACGCGGACGCGAGGCGCGCTTCCGCCTCACCGTCGTGCCCGGGTACAACTACCTGCGCCCTGACCGGCTACCGGTGCGTCACCGTCAACGCCGGCAGCATCGTGGACGCCGCCCACATCCACCAATTCGCCGACAGCCGGAACAATCACCCGCAGAACGGCTTTGCGCTCTCGAAGAACGCCCATTGGATGTTCGATGCCGGCCTGTGTTCGCTCGACGACGATTACCGGGTGCTCGTCGCCACCAACCGCTTCGACGAAGCCGGCGCTGCCGCGTTCCTGCTCAAACGAATGGAAGGCCGGCAAGTCCAGCTTCCCGGCAAACGCGACTACTGGCCCGACAAGACGCATTTGGCGTGGCACCGGGAGATGAAACTTGCCGGCGGGAGGATGTGATGCGCCTTAATTTGCAGCGTGACGATTACTCAACGGTTGCCTACTATGCGACCGCAATGGGGGCAATTCACGTCGATGGCGTTGACACAAACGGAGTCAGACTCGCTGCTTGCGATGACGATGCAGTTCGCGGACGCCGATCCATTGGAGTTCTTACAGATGCAGCCGATGCGGTATGCGCGGCTAATCTCGTGCAGGAGTTATTATAAGCTCTCTCTTTGAATCAAGATTCCGCCGGTACGAATTGGGACGGTTTCTAGTAGTGCTTCTCCGTTCTGAAGAGGCCAGAGACAGGTTTCGAGCGGATCAATACGGGTGGGTCGAACTGAATCAATTGATGCCAGAAATTATGAAGCAGTTTCCCTTTGTGACTCCAGAGCATATTGATGAGGTTGTTGCGAAAGATGCACAACAACGGTTGATGGTTAAGAAAGGAAAGATTCGCGTTAAGGCAGGCCATCTGTATCCTGTAGTCATTCCGACTGCTCCCATTAGCCCGCCTGCTTTCCTCTATCACGGAACATGCGAGGAAGCGGCGGACAAGATTCTCAGTGACGGGATTCGCAAAATGGGAAAAGCTACCGTTCACGTAACCAATACCATAGTCCGCGCTAAGCATATAGGTTCACGCAAAACGCCTCACCCAGTCATCCTTGTGATTGACGCTTCAAGAGCTTGTGCTGAAGGGGTGCGTTTTTGGCGCTCTGGTCAGAAATCCCCCGACGGAGAGATTTTTTTGTCGGATGAAATTCCAGCGAAGTTTGTGCGTCGTGCCAGTGAGGACGAAATCGCAACAGCAACCAAGAGCAAAAAACCAAAATGAATACAAACATTCCTCGACAGATCGTCATCTTTGACAAGGACAAGAAATGGGCTATCGCCGCCCGTATGATGCTTGAGCAAAACAAGTACATCGTCAATGCGGAGACTGACAGTTTCGACGCGTTTTGTCTGCTGTTAGAGTCCACAGCCTACCTCGTTGGAATAATCAATCTCGATTCACTTGATAACATCGAGGCACAAGTTAAAAGGGTGCATGACCAATATCCCGGGTGCCGTTGGATCCTCACCGGCTCAGCCAATAGCCCTGAAGTTGACCGGCTACTCAGGCCACCGTTGCAAATTGCGGACTGGTTTCTGAATAAATCTGCGTTTTTCCCAGCGAACCTGCCAGAATTATGCGACAAACTGTTGCAGAATGCTCTTGCACTGCCTAAGACGCTGGAGATCATATTGCCGGATAACTTCGATGAACTCCTTGAAATCTACGCACACAAGACTGGATTCACTGGTGAAACGAACACTGGTTTGCGGAGTTCGTCAAAGTTAATCAAGGAAGAGTTTTGCATCAACTTGGGACGAATGTTTCGTCCTGACAAAGATGGAGAACATCTCGTTGCCCGGCGAATTCATGTTGAACCATTAGCAGGCTCTGGCTCCGGCAGCGCACTTCTTTTTAAGATTACTCCAGACTTGTTAATCGCCGCCCGGGCTCCGAAGTCGGCTGTCATGAAATTTGATCATCGTGAACAAATTAGTGACGAAGCACGCCATTACGACCGTTTCGTGGAGTGGTTCTTGACGACAGACCAAGCAGTAAGACTAATCGAACACACGGAGTTCAGCCGTTTTGGCGCAATACTCTACTCGTTTCCACGCGATGTAACGTCGAAATATGTCGATTTCGCGCAGTTTATGCGGGAGCAGCCTACTCAAAAGAGCTTAGGAATCATCGAACGCATGTTTGCGCCAGACAACAAACATTGGTTGGCAGTGGACGGCAACAAATACGTTCCACCACGAGATCAAACACTTCAACTATACTATTGTACTAGGGTGTTACAAGCGACTCCTTACGAGATGCGCACAAAGTATTTCGAATCCCAGTATCAGAAGTACGCAGACAATCTGAGTCGCAAAGCGAGGGTTGATCCAATTGTAGAACTCAGTAATGGACGCATGACCTTTCAGCTTCTTAATGGGGAGGATATTCCCGACCCGTTCACATACATACAAGAACCCGCAGTAAATCAGATACAGATGTCAGTTATCCACGGCGATTTGCATGCTCACAATATCCTGATTGCGGAAGATGAGAAGAATTTGCATGCTACCAATAACCTGAATGCGGAAGATGACAAGATGTTGAGGTATTTCTTCATTGATTTTTTCTACACGGATTTCGGGCACGTGTTCAATGATTTCGTTGCGTTGGAGATATCAGCTCGCTATGACATTTTGATGTCCCGTCAGCTCCCATCGGATCAGCAGACCGTCGTTGCGGAAGAAGATTATAAGAATGCGGAGAAGCAACCCGATGCCGCAGAAGCTATCGCTCGGTTACTGAAACGTGATGCCGAAGCCGTCAAACGGCTGCTTCGGCTGGAAAACGCCATCATAAAGAAGACGATTAAGAACGAAGAGCCACGAGACCCTATTCTGACCACAGACCCGCACTTAGCAAAGGTATATCAGATCGTTTGTGCAATCCGCAGGCTCGCCTTCGCGAATTTTCCAGATGGTGCAAAATCTTACTACCAGGCTGTTGTATATCGGTCCCTCAAGATGTTCAAGTATTGGTACCCCCTCGCCGTTAGAACGTTCTATCTTGTCATGGCGGGGAAATATGTGAGCATGCTGGAAGGCGGAGAAATACCGGAGGATCGACAACCAATTCCGCAGACATCTCAACCATGAGCTGGCTGAACACGGTCTTGCGGACAAGAGAAGTTCTAGCACACATCGCGCACGGACTTCAGTCACAAACTCCCGCAAGTTCACTTGAGCGTGATGCTGTAAATACACTCTGTCGTCTCCCGGGAGTTCAAAGCGTGATCTCCGGTCACCACCGTAGCACTAGCGGTGGCAGTCTTCTGATCAAGAAAGGTGATCCACACGGCGCTGTCGCTGTTCTTTTGAACACGATTGACGGTCATGAGAACTACGAGCGCGGTTCTCTTCTCTACGGAGCCAGTCTCGTAGTTTGGAAACCGCATTCGCACATTTATGCTTTAGTCTATGACGGGATGGCAAACCGCATCCGGGAAATTGCTCCTCTGCGCAAGCCGATACCCCACACCGTAGGGACGCGACAAAAAAGGGTCGTCGCCCTGGGCAGATACGTTTGTCTGAACAAACAGGCGGCTGCGATTGTCGGGGATGCGTCTCTTCGATGGTTCGGATCTACGACCTTGGCTATTCTTGCTGTCGCTGATGGCCATATCGATCTGGCAATCAACAGAACGAAACCTTGGAATCTCTGGTGGGCCGCGCCCCTGTGTATGCAAGGCATGGTCGTCATTAAGGGGTTCACCGAATTAAGTAATTTAGTCAACGCCGAACCAGAAACGGTGGCTTCTATGACTTCCTCTATTGACATGGTCTGCCTCAGACCTATGTTAAGCCACAAGGCATGGCCGCGCCTGCTCGCCACCGAATATGCCAAGGGTGCGTCAGTTAGTAACAAACGTTGAAGTGTATATCGATCTCACCCACTCGGCGTAGTTGTCCTTGCTCGCAGCGCTGCATTTGTCGCAGCAGTGCTTCGTCACGATTGGCTTCGTGCGACTCACGAAGAGCCATTCGACGATGCGCAGGCCGAAAGACTTTCGATGTTTTGCCTGTTGCTTCTCGAAATAGCGGATGATGCCGGCACGCAGGCAAGTCCCGTGTTTCGTGGCCAGTCCGTGGATGGCGTCGATTTGTGAGTACTTGGCTTTCAGGAGGGCGGTCCGCGCTGCGCCTTCCAAGCCGGCCTCCTCGACGGTCTTGTCGGCCATGAATTGGAGCAGTTTCAAATCTTCATTCTTCTCGTCGGTGAACAATACGGCCAGCGATTGTTTGCCGTCGCGGCCAGCCCGGCCGAATTCCTGCAAATAATCTTCGACCGAGGCGGGATGCTGCCAGTGCACGACCAGCCGGACATCGGGCACGTCGAGACCCATGCCGAAGGCGTTGGTGCAGATGATGACCGGTACGGCAGGCTCGATTCTTCCCGTGAACTGGCCGAGGAGCATGTCGCGGTCATTGGGCGTGCCGAGTTTGGAGTGGTAAAAGGGGATGTCCCGTCCCACGGATTTCAGGCCGTGTTGCACGCTCTCGCCGACTTTGCGGGTCGGCACGAAAATCATCGCGCGGCCTTGCGGCATCATGCCGAGCAGGGACGCGACGATCTTGTAGCGCATAACTTCGGGCACCGGTAGGCGCAGGAGGGCGATGTTGGGGCGGTCCACGCCGGTCACGATCACGCGCGCGTCCGGTATGTTGAGCGATTGCAGGATGCGTTCCTGGGTTTGGATACCGGCGGTGGCGGTGAAGGCGAGGACGGGCGGGTTGCCCAGTTTCGTGCGCGCCGCGCCCAAGCGGCTGTAATTCGGGCGAAAGTCGCGTCCCCAGCGATCTATGCAGTGCGCTTCATCAATGACGAGGAAGCTGGGCTTGCCGGCGGAGACGAGTTGAACCTCGTCGGGGCGAACCATGCTGGCATCGAAGCGCTCGGGCGTGCAGTAGAAGAATTTGAGGGCGTGGCGTGTCAGCAGATTGTAACGAAGCTGTTTTTCGTCGGGATTCAGATCGCTGTTGATGAACGAGCACGGGATCTTCTTGCGTTGCAATTCCACGACCTGCTCGGCCATCAGGGCTTTCAGCGGCGAGATCACGTAGGACGTTCCTTGCCGGAGAAGCGTTGGGATCTGAAAGCACAGAGTTTTGCCGGAGCCGGTCGGGCTGACGAGTAACACCGATTGTCCCTTGAGCGCGGCGAGCACGACTTCCAATTGATGGCCGCGAAACTTCTGTAACCCAAGCAACCGAAGCGCGCCACCGAGATTTGGCGTGCCGTCCGGAAGCTGGCCGCTTGTATCGATCCACTTCGCAATGCGTAATGCCCAACGTTCCACAAACCGCTTCGCCAGTGACAACTGCAAGTTCGGATGATGGGCCGCGTGACAGCCGTCGCAAAGGGTTACCAAGTTGGCAAGTTCATCAGAGCCGCCGAGGTCGCGGGGCATCAAGTGATGCACGTCGGCTTCACCGCGACCACACTCGACGCCGCACGCAACGCACTTGTGATTGTCACGGTTGAGCACCACCGCTCGGGTTTGCTGCCAGCGAAACTTCTTCGCCTCCGGAGTATCGGGAATCGTAACCGCTCCACCGCAGGTTGGACAAGGGACGGCAAGACCGACACCATCAGCGTCCACGACCAAATGTTTACCGCAATGGGGACAGTCAAAGGTGATGTCGATCATTTCAAAGGGCTATCACGAGTTCCCGTAGTCGTTTGGCGTCCTTCTGCCACATCTTGGCTGCTGTTTGGTCGAGGATTGAGAGCATCTCCTCTTTCGGCGTTTTCTGGCCGTTGGTGAGCAGTTTCGGCATGGCGGTTTGCAGCGCCCGACGGAACTCCTCGCGGCCCGGCTGGAAATAGTGCTTCAAAACGATGTCGGTGGTTCTGTGTCCTGTCACTTTCTGGACTAGTTCCAACGGCACTCCAGCGGTGAGGGCCAGTGTGACCCAGGTCACGCGGAAGCTGTGAAAGTCGCGGACACTCGCGCGGCGCAAGCCGCCTTTGCGTTCCGCGTGAATTTCGCCACGGACGATCTCGGCTCCCTCAGCCTGGCCGTTCTCCCCGTTCTCGTCCGCGTCCTTGAAGCCGGCTGCGGCGAGGATTTTGCGGACGCGCCAAGTGATGCCGTCAGGGTTCTCAGCGTACATCTTCGCCTGCTCTGGGAAAACATGCGCTTCAGACGGTTGCCGGAGGGCAAGTTCGTCGTAGAGCATCGGGAAAATGGGGATGCTCACAGTGACGCCAGTCTTGTTAGTCTTGACGGTGATGAACCGGCGGGCAAGATCAACATCCTTCCATTTCAAGAGGCAGCAATCACCGCGCCGCATGGCGGTACACATTCCTGTGATCAAGATGGGCCGAATGAAGTCGTCGTCCCGTCCCGCGTCCACGATGGCTTTCAGTTCTTCTGGTGTGAACGGTTTGCGAAACACGGTCTCTGTTTCGCGTGTGGGCAAATTCGAGAATGGATTGATACCCCCGGCTGGCAGCAGGTACTTGTAGGCCGCTCGAAGCAATTTCAGGGTGTCATTCCACGTCTTGGCCGTTACTCCCCGCGCCTCCTCCGCCTTCATGAACGCCCGCGCCATGTCGCGGGTGACGTGGGAGATTTCTTCCGCCTTCGGATTCTGCGCCCGGACAAACGCAGTGAAGCGCGCCAGCGTCGAGCGGCTCTGCGCCGCGTAGCGTTCGTTCGGCTTCCGCCGTCGGGGAATTTCCAGCCACTCGTTAGGCAGGTCGTCAAGGGCGATGGACTTGATCTGCTCGCCAGTCTTGATCTCGTAGATGCGTTCCACCAAGTGGGTCGCGTCGTGTTTCCGTCTGGCCTCCTGAATGGTCTGATCCAGCCTCTCCTGCGCTTGGGAACGCGACCGCTCGAAAGCCTTGTCACCTTCTTCCCGAAGAGACAGCGAAACCGGCGGCTTGCCGGCAACCCTCACGCCAAGGTTGATCGTGTACCGCTTGCCATTGGCCTCATACCTGCCGTACCACGTGGAACGGAGTTTCCCGTTGCGTCCAGTTCGGAGTTCAATCGACATTTTGGCTACCTCCCGGATATTGTTCTTGCAACGGTATGATACATACAGGAACAACACGGACGGACGCAAGCAAAAAACCCACACATCAACCCACACACGCTGGTTACAATCTCGCTTTTACTAAGAATTATAGTAATATTGCGACAGGCCTTCTAGCTCATAACCTGAAGGTCGTGGGTTCAAATCCCACCCCCGCTACCAATTAACAGCCCGGACATCGTCCGGGCTGTTTTTTTTGCGACCTAGTGGGAAGCCGTTCGTCGTCCAACGGCAATCCCACCCCGCTATGGCAAGCGTCATTCAGCACTACGCGGCAGTCAACGAATCGACGGCTGTTAAGATTGTTACCGACGCAGGACTTACGACCTCATGCGGGATGACCACAAGGAGAGCAGGCGCGGCCATGCCAATGGCGAAGGCGAATTAGTTGCCCGCCGCCAGCCCGACATCGCCTGCACACAAGGAAGGTGGTTCTCCCTTACGCAAAAAGAACATTTTTGAGGGAGTTGTTATACGGCATTTTAATCTCTTCTCTGATGCTCGGTATGTTCAACTCAACAAAGAACCAAAACGGTAGGGTTACACCCCATTGCGAAGGATAGGGTCATGCCATAATTTTACTGAACTTAATGAACGCGAGAACACTTTTGACCTTACGCTGGCGGTAATAAACACGAACAATAAGGATAAAATATATGAATTCACCCACCGTCCTTCCCAGGGAGAAGCTTGGAATGAAGACGAATCAAAATCCCGCTCCTAAATCGGGAAGCGTTAATGGTGGAGCAGTCCCTGCGGCGGCCCCGACAGCGGGAGCGATTTTCGGCGCCACGCCGGGGATGCCGGGACTATTCAAATCGAACTTCGACTACCAACTCGTCAGGGGCATGTTGGCTGGCGCCTATGGCGAGGGCGGCGCGTTCGGCGAGTTGTACTCGACGGCGCGGCGGGTCGTGGACAAAGATGTAGAAAGCTGGACTGTCGAATGGACGGGCACAGCCGAGCGGGTCGAGGCCATAGCCCACAACTGCCTGAGCGGCGGCCATGTGGTCAGTGCGCGCGAGGCTTTCCTCCGAGCGTCCTTGTATTGGCGAACGGGCCTCTTCTACCTCGAAAGCAAGGACCCCCGGCAACTCGCCATGTACCATCGCCACCGCTCCTGCTTCAGGCAAGCAGCCGCGTTGTTCGACCCACCAATCGAGTCTGTAAGTATTCCCTACGAGAACGGCAAGACGCTGCCGGGATATTTCATGCGCGCTTCCGCGACCGGCGGTCCGCGTCCGACCCTGATGATCCTGGGGGGCGGCGACACCACGTGCGAGGAACTCTACGACTTTGGTGGCGGCGCGGCGGCGGTCCGTCGCGGCTACAACGCATTTCTGTGGGAAGGCCCCGGCCAGGTCGGCGCGTACGCCTTGGACCCGAGCCTGACCTATCGCCCGGATTGGGAAGTCCCGACCCGATACGCCGTCGACTACGTTCTGTCTCGCGGCGACGTCGATCCCAAGCGGCTAGCGCTCTCGGGGCACAGCATGGGCGGATATTTTGCCCCACGGGCGGTGGCATACGAAAAACGCATTACCGCCGTGATCGCGAATTCGCTGACACCGGAGTTCAAGCCCGTCCTCATGGCGGGACTGGGCCTCGATCCGAACGCGCCCTATGACAACGACACCGAGAACAAGATCGACCTCTCCGAGCCGATGAAGAAGTACATGGCGACAAACTTCTGGCAGCGATTGGGTTTGGCCGGAGGGTCGCTTCCGGCCTTGCTGGACGAGCTTGGCCGCTACAGCCTGGCCGGGCTTGAGGGAAAGATCACCTGCCCCCTGTTAAACTTCGCCGGCGAGGGCGAAGGACCATTGATGAACGGCTTGGGGCACGACTTCTACGAGAAGCTGACCTGCCCGAAGACGGAACGCTTGGTTCGCTTGGTGGAGGGCGGCGAGGCCCACTGCCAGATGAACAACCCGAGCCTCAAACATCAGATCGAATTCGACTGGTTGGATGACGTCTTAAAGTAGGAGCGGGGACGCGCCGCAGGACTTAGGCGGTGATGCGCTTGCTGACTTCCGACCGCATACGCGGTGACAGGGAGAGCAGACGGGGCTTCGGACCCTGATTCTCGGTAAGCAGGCGCAGAACATCCTCTTCCTTGAATCGGACAGCGCCGTCCACGCGCAGGATTGCCATGTTGACGAACCTGAACCCGCTTCCCGCCACTACCACACGCCAGTGCGCAGATACTCATCAATGGCGGTGGCGGCTTTGCGGCCGGTGCCTATGGACAGGATCACTGTCGCGGCGCCGGTGACGATGTCGCCGGCCCCGAACACGCCCACCTTTGAGGTCTTGAGCGTCTCGGGATCGGCTTCGATATAGCCTCCCTTGCGCGTTTTCAGATCGGGTGTGGTGGATTGCACGAGCGGATTGCTGCTGGTGCCGACGGCGATGATCGCCACGTCCAGCGGCACCTCGTACTCCGAATCTGGAATCGGCACCGGACGACGACGCCCGGACTCGTCAGCCGGGCCGATCTTCATTCTTGATGCATTGCCTCTGGTTTTTCCGTTTGCCCCTATACCATGGGTTTCCAGGGATGCGCGCCGCTCGAACCCTGCAGAAACTCCAGGTAGGCAGGCGCTTGCACCCGATGGAGTTGGCTGTGGGCCATCTCCAAACGCTCGCGGACGCCCAACCGCCTGGCTTCACCGGCGTAACTCGATTTTTTTAGCAACTCTTCCAGACGGCGAACGTTTCGCTCCCACAATTGAATGTCGAAAGTCTGCTTGGCGGCAAGACGTTCGCCGTACCAATCGCCGTCGAGCATGTTCTCGCGGGTAAACAGGGCGCGAAACTCCGGGTGGTTGAGGTCCTTTCCCTCGTATTGCCCGTGTACCATAATATGCAGCAGGGCTCTCAGCGGCGGACAAGCCTCCTGAATGCTCCCATCGTCGAAATAACTCCGCGCGATGCGCTCGTGGGCTTCGGTCATGTTCTCCATGCCATCGGCAAAAATGTCGTAATCCTGCGTTTCGGGACGAAGCATTTTCTCGGTAAACACCGCATGCGGATGGTGGAACACGCGCCCGAAAAAACTGAGGACGAATCGCTTCGTGATGCGATAACCAAGACGGCTGGCGAGCACCCGCTGGCCGTTGTGCTCGAAGTCACGGCATGGCTCAAGATAGCCATGCTTAATCAGAAACTGCGGGTCGCGCTCTTCCGCACTCATCCGACTCCAGATTTCGGGGACAAGCAGGCTGACATCGTGATCGACACGAACGTATGGACCCACATACCCGGCGGCCGTGATAAATACGGGATCCCCCGTCAGCAGCAACGAAACCAGCGCGTTGTTCAGGTCAATGATGGGGGGAAGCGCGTTGAAAGGCCCCTTTGTCAACGCTCCTTCAGAACCAGCGCCTGTGGTGGATGGCGATTTGCCCGTCATACTACAGATGAATCCCATGAACAACTCAGGGAGTTCCAGGTAATGAATCGGGTTAAAGACCGCGAGCGAGCGAATCTGTGAACCGGACTCGGGCGGATTGTTGCGGAGACCGGGCAGAACGGCGTTCACGGGCGTGAAAAGCGGCTGTCCCAGAGGAATCCGTCGACGCAAGCGTGTTCCCATTTCCGCAAGATAAGCGGCGCGAGCATCCAGCAGGTCGGGACGGACTTGAAGGTAGCGGGGGTTCTTCGAGGGCTTGCCGTTCACCAGCCGCGGCTGCGCCGAGGAAACAACGTACGACGGCTTGCCGCTCTCCACGAATTCGCGGATCAACCGTTGCATCGGTCCGGTGAATTTGTCGAAACCAATGGCGTCCTCAATCAGTTCACGTCCCTGCGCCACGTTGATGGGCTCGTAGTTGGAGAAGAAATTCCCCGGCTTGGAGAAATCCGCCTCGGTTTGCTTGTCATAACCGCGGCGGACGGCGTCGTCGGGCCTCTGGAACAGTCGGTATTCGCAGTTCTTGACGAACTTCACCGATGGTGGATGGTACTGCGGATCCAAACCCGACAAATACCTCGTCGGCACCACGACCGAGGCCGTGATATCGTCCTCTGCCTGCAATTTGACAGCCGGATGAAAATCCTTCCGTAAACCAAACGTGCGCCACGAGCCATCGTTTTCAAACCCGACCCGCAGGTAATTCGCCACCAGCTTGCGGTTGTCGAACTTCAGCTCGTTGCCGGGCTTGCCGTCGATAATGTCCACACTGAAGTGTTCGCGCCAGCCATCGTCCATCTCCGGCTTGTAGTAGCGCTTCACGACGAAAACCAACTCCTTGATGTATTGCGGAATGGATGCCAGCCGCTCATTGTACTCGGCGGTGAACTCGTCCGCGGGCGTGAGCAATTTAATGACGGACCCCAGCGAACGTTCGGAACTGAGAATGGGTCGACTGCCCTTCGTCGGCTTTGTTCCGCCCCGAAAGCGGTCGGAGTAATCGTGTTTGATCAGCCGGTTGGCGAAATCGAACTCCCGTTTGAAGTCGGCAATAAATACCGGTCCCTGGATGATGGCGTCAGTGATCGGTTTGGAAATCTCCGACTTCCCTCCACCGGAAACCGTGCAGGGTTTGTGGCAAAGCGTTGGCTCCGCCCCGGTTCCCACGAGTCGCCACGAGCGGCCACCGGGTGGTTTTTCCATGTGGACCTTGTAACCCGACGGACGAAGGTAGGTCTTTCCGGGAAGCAGTTTGATCTTCTGCGTGCCGTTGTTGTGGGGCCAGCTCACCGTTTGGCGCAACAGGTCAAAATGCACGTCCTCCGAAACATAGAGGATGTCGGGAAACTTCTTGTCGACGGCATAGCCTTCGGGTTTCACATCCAGCAGTTCGCCAAAAAGCGCGATCATTTCCTCAAACTTATAGTCGAGCCGTGGCGCATGGAGATCACCGCTGAATTCCTCACCCAAATCGTAGCAGGGATAAACCAGCGCGCCGCCCGCGTGTTCCTCCTCGCACAGGCCGAACAAATTGGCCGAGTAACTGATCTGGGTCTTGACCTCCTTCTTGCAGTATCCGAAGTAATTGTCGGCAATAATGGTGACCATCACCCCGCGAGTGTCGCGACAGGTGAGCTTGAACGCCATGCCGTCGTTGTAGCACTCCGTCTCGGTGCGCCAACACATGCTGTCGCGGCGCTGCCGTTCGGTGGCCGCGTCCCAATGCGGCAGGCCCACTTCCTTCTTGGTAATCTTGACCAGGTGAGGCGCGAGAATCACGCAACCCGTGTGGCCGGTCCAGTGTTCCACGTCCAGGCTCGCGTCATTCTCGGGAAGGAAAGGATCGCCGCCGTTGCCAAAGATGCTCTCCACAAAATCGAGATTGCTCACCAGGTTCCCCGGGGCAAAGAAACGGACCTCCATCGATTTCTCCGCGATGTACCCGGGGACCTCGGGAACAACCAACGGCCGCAGCAGGAGCGAGACGAAACACTCCACCGGTTCCGAAGTCGATGCCGTGAACGGCAACCGCAACAACTCCGACGGCGGCGCCAACGCCAGTTGTAACATTCGCCCAAATACGTCTTTCGGCACGCTGCGTTTGTCATCCGGAATACCCAGCCCACCCTCCGCGATATGAAAAATCCCCTGCGTCGTACGGCGATCGGCCTGCGGATTGTGCAATACGCCCTGCTTGACGCGATAAGACCGGACGTGTTCTGAGATGAATTCGTCACGATCTGGCGGGAGGGAAAGCACGCGGGCCAGGCCGTATCGATCCAGGACAAACGTCAGTCCCGGGAGCGTGATCGCAAGGCCGGTTTCCTTGAGATAATCGTTGAGGAAAATCTGGATCCGCTGGTCCGCGGGGCAAAGATAGTCGGCCAGCAACCGATCGGTTTCGTGCTGGCGCTGCAGCAGCGCCGCTGTCATCTCATCGAACTCCGGGTCGGAATTCGCCGCCACCGTCGGAAAGCCCAGCAACGCCAGCTTCAGGTTGATGTACCGAATCGTCTTTGGATCGGTGAATTCCGACACCGTCCCCAGTCCAATATTGTTTTTAGCCACCATAACTCCTCTAACAGAAGCACAACCGGCACGACGCCGGCAAATATGATTTGCGCGTGGTTACCCATAGCAGGTTGCTGGCCGGATCACTATTTGTTGCAGAACATCCAAAGAGACGTCACCATCGCTGGTCGGATTTTTCCGCCCTGCTCAAAACACACCAGTCGGCAATGCCGAAACTCGGTTTCTCCGCTAGTTCTTCGCCGTTCCCCAGCGGCGATAGAGAAAGCGTTCCCAGGGGGAGAAGAGAATCTTGTCGGCGAGCAGTCCGATGACGATGATGATCAGCATAATGCCGATGACCTGATCCATGGCCTGCAATTCGCGTCCGTAATTCAGCAGGGACCCCAGCCCGAATCCACTGAGAATCGTTACGTAAATCTCCGCCGCCATCAGCGAGCGCCACGCAAACGCCCAGCCCTGTTTCATGCCGCTGACGATAAATGGCAGCGAGGCGGGCACGATCACCTTGATCCACGTATGCAACTGCTTCGATCCCATGGTGCGTGCCGCACGCGCGTAAATCGGCGGGACGGTGCGCACACCGTTGTCCGTGGCGATCACCACCGACCACAATGTTCCCATGACCACGACAAAGAGCATCGCCGCCTCCGTTTGTCCGAACCACAACAACGCCAGTGGCACCCAACACACGCTCGGAAGAGTCTGCAATCCGAGCGCGATAACGCCGAGCGTGTCTTCGCAGAATTTGAACCGCGCCGTCAGCAACCCCAACGGCAAACCAAACACCAACCCGAGCACGTAACCAATAATCAGCCGTCGCATTGTCACGAAAGATGCGCGCTCGAGGTCGCCACTCAGCAGGCCGGCCTTGATGTAGCTCGCCACGCTCAGGGGTGATGGCACAAGCACCGGCGACCAGTACCTCATCCGCACGAGCGCTTCCCAGATCCCGAGGAGCAGCACGAAGAAGGCGATGACCACCACGGCGCGCCTCATCCCGCCACCTCGGCCAGGTCCGAATTCATGTGGCGCATGAGCGCATCCCTGATTTCGGTCGAATATTTCGCGAGATCGACGCTGTTGATGTCGCGTGGACGCGGTAAATCGATTTCGAACTTTTCTTGAATGCGACCGGGATGCGGTGAGAACAACACAACGCGGTTGCCAAGACAGGCGGCTTCGCGGACATTATGTGTGACGAACATGATGGTCTTCTTGCGTTCCTGCCAGATGCGCTGGATGTCGCCGTATAGTTGCTCGCGCGTGAGCGCGTCCAGGGCAGCGAAGGGTTCATCCATGAGCAGCACGCGCGGGTTCGGCGCCAACGCGCGCGCCAGCGCGACGCGCTGCTTCATGCCGCCCGATAGTTCGTGAATGTTGGCCGCCATGAATTTCTCCAGGCCAACAAGGTGGAGATAATACTTCGCGACTTCACGCCGCTCTTTCCTCTTCAAGTTCGGCTTCAGTTTTAAGCCAAACATCACGTTATCGATGACATCCAGCCACGGGAAGAGCGCCGATTCCTGGAACATCATCATCCGCTCGCGTCCCGGCCCTGTGACCGGTTTGCCATCGGCCAATACCTGTCCACGGTCGGGAATCTCCAGGCCCGCGATGATGTTAAGAAGCGTCGATTTGCCACATCCCGAGGGACCGACCAGGCAGACGAACTCACCTTCGTGGATGGTCAGGGAAACATTGTCGAGCGCGTGCACCACGGCGCGGCGCGTCCGAAACCATTTCGACACGCCTTCCACCACCAGCTTCTCGGGCGGAGCGTTTCGTAGCTCTTCGCGGATCGCCGTCACTTGATTTCAACCAACCCCTTTTCACGCAAGACCTCATTGAGAAGCTTGAGATCATAGATGCGCGATAGGTCCGGGTGCTCCTTTAGGAATCCGATGCGGTACGCGTCCTCGGCGGATTTCAGCAGCGAGGCGCTGACCGGATCATAGGTAATCTCCAATCGCTTCCACGCGCCATCCAGGGTTGCCTGAGGTAATGCCTTTGTCGTCTCTGCTTTCATTTCTTCGTTGAGAATCCGCTTGGCTTCGTCGGGATGATCGTTGATCCATTTCGTCAACTCGACATGAGCGGCAATCCATTTCTTCAGCAGGTCGGGGCGTTCCTTGAGGAACTTCACGCTGCTCACCAGATGCGTCGTGACGTACTTCCCACTCGTATCCTTCCACAATGAACTCTCCTCGAGGTACACCTTCCCTTTGGCCTCCTGCTCCAGCCGGCTCACCCACGGCTCGACGGTCCATACGGCGTCCATCTCGCCTCTCTGAAAAAGCGAAAGCTGGTCGGGATTCGCCGTCGGGATGACAAAGGCGTCCCCGCCGGTCATCGTGATGCGCAATCCCTTTGACTGCAGCCACGCGCGGGCCGCCACGTCCTGCGTGTTGCCGAATTGCGGGGTCGCGATCTTCTTGCCCTTGAAATCCCCGTCCGTTTTGATCCGCCCATCCGGCTGTACGACCAGCGCCGCGCCACCACTGCAAGCACCGGCAACGATGCGGATTTCTTCACCCTGCGATTTCAGGTGTGCGTTAATGGCGGGATTGGGGCCGACGTACGTAAGATCAATCGAACGCGCGAAAATCGCTTCCATCGCGCTCGGCCCGGCGTTGTAAACGAACCACTGCACTTCCACATCCGGCCCGAGTCGTTCCTCAAACCATCCCTTTCCCGCGCGGCTCAACCCGTGTGCAATCACGGCCTGTGCATGTGTCACGTTCGGGAAATGGCCGACCCGTAGGATGATTTTTTCCGCGCGGCACGGGGTACTCCCGCCAAGCGCCAGCAGGAGGAACAGGAGGGGTCTCAAAAATCTCACTTCTTCGTCTCCTGAAATGGTAGCGGCACTTTGTCCCGCCGCATCTTGCGCAGGGTCACCTCGACGGTATCGGCCAGCGTATACCGATCCAGGATGTTGGCGATGGCATTGCGCACGTCCACCATCAACAAACGCAATCCGCAATGGGCTTCGTCGGGACAGGAGCACGGATGGTAGGCCGTTACACTCGCGCAGGAGATTGGCGCCAGCGGGCCGTCAATCAAACGCACAATCTCGCCGATCGTGATCTTGTTCATCGGCTTCTTGAGAAAATAGCCCCCGCCCTTGCCGCGTTTGCTGTCCAAATAACCCGCGCGATTCATCTCAAGCAAAATGGCTTCGAGGAATTTGACCGGAATATTCTCCTTCTCAGCCAGCTGACGGATCTGCAGCATCGGCCGGCCTAATTCCCGGGCAATACCAAGATTGATGAGCGACCGCAGGGCATACTCGCCTCGTTTGGAAACCCGCATGACGGCCAAACTCTACGCGCTAACTAGAGAATTGCAACCTTCTTTTCGGCAAGGCGAAAATGATTACGCCGCGTGAAACACCTTCATCTCCTTTGTAGCAAGGAAAACCCTGGTCGCGGGCTGCAACTGCAAGGAGCGATAGCGCTCTTGCGAGAGATCAGCGTGGATGATTTGCCCCCAGTCCGTGGTCAACTCCAGCTTCACCTGCGGCCCGGCCGGATTGATGAGCTTGATGGTCGCTGGCAGGTTGTTGGGGCCGACGGGATCGTGGAGCACATCGAGTTGATGCGGACGCACGTACACCAGCGCTGTCCGCGTGGACTCCGGCGGCGACTCCGCCAGGTCAAATGGCACACCGCCGACGAAGGCCCGACCATTCTTGATCTCGCATTCAAACAAGTTCACATTACCGAGGAAATCGCAAACAAACGGCGTCGCAGGATGATGATAGACCTGATCCGGCGGGCCGATCTGCTCAACGCGGCCACGGTTCATCACCACCACGCGGTCTGCCACCTCCAGCGCCTCCTCTTGGTCATGTGTCACGAACACGCTGGTGATCTGCACTTCGTCGTGCAACCGCCGCAGCCAGCGTCGTAACTCCTGACGCACCTTCGCGTCCAGCGCGCCGAACGGTTCGTCCAACAGCAAGACGCGTGGCTCAACCGCCAGCGCGCGGGCCAGCGCGACGCGTTGCCGTTGCCCACCCGAAAGCTGCGCGGGATAGCGCTGCGCCAGGCTCTCCAGACGAACAAGCTTCAGCAACTCCTCGACGCGCGAGCGAATCCCGACGCGTGAAGGCCGTCCCGTCCGCCGTACGCGAAGACCGAAAGCAATGTTCTCAAACACCGTCATGTGTCGAAATAGGGCGTAGTGCTGAAATACAAACCCTACCCGTCGCGCCCGCACGCTCTGGCTGGTCGCATCCTCCCCATCGAAAAGGACCTGTCCGCTATCGGCAAATTCCAAACCCGAAAGAATACGTAGCAAGGTGGTCTTGCCGCAACCCGACGGGCCCAGCAACGCGAGCAGCTCACCGGACTGCACTTCGAGGTTTACGTTGTCGAGCGCCGTGAAACCTCCAAATCTCTTCGTCACGTTCTGAACTTCGATTTTCATGTCGTCGGTTCCTCGACGAGAGTGTGGCGACCGCCGCGCAGTTGCTGCTTCACGCGCCATTCGACAATGCTCTTGAGCGCGAGTGTCACCAGCGCGAGCAACGCCAGGAGAGACGCCACGGCAAATGCGGCCGCGGAATGATATTCATTGTAAAGAATTTCAATGTGCAGCGGCATCGTATTGGTCAGCCCCCGGATGTGACCCGAGACGACCGACACGGCGCCGAATTCGCCCATCGCCCGGGCGTTGCACAGGATTACGCCATAGAGTAGACCCCATTTGATATTGGGCAGTGTCACTCGCCGGAACGTTTGCCACCCACCCGCGCCAAGCGTGAGCGCTGCCTCCTCTTCCTCCGTTCCCTGCGCTTGCATGAGCGGGATTAGCTCCCGGGCAACGAACGGGAACGTGACAAAGATCGTCGCCAGCACAATGCCCGGTACCGCAAAGATGATCTTGATGTCGTGGTCGTTGAGCCATGGTCCAAACCAGCCCTGCAGGCCAAAGATCAGTACAAAGATCAAACCGGAGACGACCGGTGAAACAGAGAATGGCAGATCGATCAGCGTGGTGAGCACCTGTTTGCCAGGAAAGTCAAACTTCGCGATGGCCCATGATGCCGCGACGCCAAACACCATGTTCAACGGCACGGCAATACCGGCGGCAATAAAGGTCAATTTGATGGCGGCCAGTGCCATTGGATCACTGATGCTCTCCCAGTACGTGTAAAGACCTTTCTGGAGCGCCGCGACGAATACCACGGCCAGCGGCAGCACGACAAACACAGCGAGGAATGCCAGGGCCACGCCGATCAATCCCCAACGAATCCATCGCGGTTCAGTCGTGGCCCGTTCCGCAATGCTCCTTGCGATCCGTCCCTGTTGTTGATTCTTCATGAAACATGTCTCCGGGTCCCCCACCACTGGAGAAGGTTGATGAACAGCAGCATTCCGAACGAAACCACCAACATGGCCACGGCTAGCGCCGTTGCGCCCGCGTAATCGTACTGCTCCAGCTTGATGATGATGAGCAACGGTGTGATCTCGGTTTTCATTGGCATATTGCCGGCAATAAAAATCACCGATCCATACTCGCCCACCGCGCGCGCGAACGAGAGCGCGAAGCCCGTCAACACCGACGGCAACAGCGTCGGCACGATCACTCGCCAGAACGTCTGCCAACGGTTCGCGCCCAGCGATGCCGCCACCTGCTCCACCTCGGGTTCCAGGTCCTCCAGCACCGGCTGCACCGTGCGCACCACAAACGGCAAGCCGATGAACACCAGCGCCAACGTGATCCCCAGCGGCGTGAACGCGATCTTGATGCCCCAGGGCTCGACGAGCTTGCCTACCCAGCCGTTGGGCGAGTAAATCGTTGTCAAAGCGATCCCTGCCACGGCCGTCGGCAGGGCAAACGGCAGGTCGACCAGCGCATCCACGAGCCGTCGGCCTGGAAACTTATAGCGCACCAGCACCCAGGCCACGATCAACCCGAATATGCCGTTCACTCCGGCAGCGACGAATGACGCGCCAAACGTCAACCGATACGACGCCAATGCGCGCGCTGACGTAATCGTTTCCCAGAAATCCGGCCAGGTCAGTGTGGCCGCCTTCAAGAACGTGCCCGCCAGCGGGATCAATACGATGAGGCTGAGGTAGAGCAACGTATACCCCATGGCCAACCCAAATCCGGGCAGCACGCTCCACTTTCGCCAAGCGTATGTCTTCGCCACCAATCACGCCCAATCCTGGAAGAGCACGGTCGAGAGATACCGTTCGCCGGCATCGGGCAAGATGGTGACAATGGTCTTGCCGACAAATTCCGGCAGCTTGGCCAGACGCACGGACACCGCCGTTGCCGCTCCACAGGAAATGCCCGCCAGAATCCCCTCTTCACGCGCCAGCCGTCGGGCGAACCGCACCGCCTCGGCGCTGTCCACCCGCTCAACTCGATCCACGATCGAGAGATCCAATGTGTCGGGAACAAAGCCGGCGCCAATGCCCTGAATCTTGTGCGGACCCGGTTTGATCTCCTTCCCCGCCAGCGTCTGCGTGATTACGGGGCTCTCCTCCGGTTCAACCGCCACGGAGATAATCTTCTTTCCCTTCGTGTGCTTGATGTAGCGCGACACGCCCGTGATCGTCCCGCCGGTCCCGACCCCCGCGACGAACACGTCGATTTCACCGTTCGTTTGGTCCCAGATTTCCGGCCCGGTTGTGTGTTCGTGGATGCGCGGGTTTGCCGGGTTCTTGAACTGCTGGGGAATGAAGTAGCGGTCGGGATCGGTGTCCACAATGCTCTGTGCTTTCGCGATTGCGCCACCCATGCCTTTGGCGCCTTCTGTGAGCACGATCTCCGCGCCGAACGCGGCCAGCACACGCCGCCGTTCGATGCTCATCGTCTCGGGCATCGTCAGCAGCACCTTGTATCCACGCGCGGCGCCCACGAATGCCAACGCAATCCCCGTGTTGCCACTGGTCGGTTCGACAATCGTATTACCCGGCTTGAGGGCCCCGCGCTTTTCGGCGTCCCAAATCATCGCGGCCCCGATCCGACATTTCACGGAATACGACGGGTTGCGTCCCTCAATTTTCGCCAACACCGTGGCCGCCGCGCCATCGGTGACGTGGTTCAGCTTCACCAGCGGGGTGCCGCCAATCGATAGCGAATTGTCAGCGAAGAATCTCTTCATCGGCGTTGCCTTTCCGATTCAAATCACACCAATACTGTTTCCTTCTCGTACGCAACACGATGCCGTGTCGCACGGCAGACTGGCCGGACGGCACCCCACACGGGAGGACACCTCGGTGAAGCACCGCCCGGCCGCGCACTACATTCAAGGCGCGGACCACCCCCACTAGACATCCGCTCCTCTTCGACCTGCACGGGTCTTTTTTGACGGCCCGGCGGCAAATCACGGTCTTGGTCTCCTAAATGTTCTGCGCAATCGCCATCACGGTGCGGTATTCCGCGACGATGCAATGCAACGCGGCAAGATGCGCTTCCACCTGCAGGTGTAGCGGCGCCTGTTGCGGTGTTTCAAATGTCAACTCGAACGGAATCGGTTGCGCCCCGGGCGGCGCCGAGAGAATGCCCGCGTAGCCCCCATCAATTAGTCCCTGCCTCGCGCGGAATCCATCAATCACGAGCCGCGTATTCCGATGTAGGAATTTTTCGGCGGTCCACAACGCGGGTTCCAGCAGGTCCTTGCTCAAATCGGGCCCGCGCACAAAACCGTACAATCCTTCGCTGGTGTCGTCGCTGTGCAGCGAGATAATTCCGTGAAACTTATGGGTCCACAATTCCTGTTCCAGCAGATAAACCTCCGGTTCGTCAGAGACGGTCCAGAATTCGCGATTCAAGTCTTTGCCGCGCCGCGAGTGACGGGAGTTGTCCTCAAAGCCCGTTGGGTTGGCGACGGGGTAGGCGTAGATACGATACCCCGTCGCCAATGCCGGCGTGGCTACCAACTCACACAAAAAGCGCACGAGCGCCAGGATCCCCTCCGGTTCGTCGCCGTGGACTCCTGCGAAGATTCCGAGACGGATGGGTTCGCCACCGCCACGTGGTCCATTGAAAATGAATCGCGGTACTGTGTAATGATGCTCGCCATGATGAAACTCACCAATGTTGCTGGCAAGAAGCTGGGAGGACCTTTGCGCCGCTTCGTATAAAGACGCCAGCAATCCCGGGATCGATCGGCGCCGCACCGGCAAAGCTTCGGCCCCGACAGTGCGTGTTTTCTGGGCAATGGCGATCATGCGTGCGAACGTTCCTTTCCTACGGTTTATAAAGTTGATCGAAGATGCCGCCATCTGCGAAGTGCGTTCTCTGCGCCTTCTGCCAGCCGCCGAAGACTTCGTCGATGGTAAACAGGTTCACCTTCGGGAATTTGTCGGCGTACCTGGCCGCGACGGATTCAAGCCGCGGACGGTAAAAATTCTTCGCGGCAATCTCCTGGCCCTCCTCCGAGTAGAGATACTGGAGATAGGCTTGCGCGACTTCGCGTGTGCCGTGCTTGTTGGCCACCTTGTCGACCACGGCGACGGGAGGTTCCGCCAGAATGCTGGTCGAAGGCGCAATGACCTCAAACTGGCCCTTGCCCAGTTCATTGACGCTCAGGAAGGCCTCATTCTCCCACGCGATAAGCACATCGCCAATACCGCGCTCCACGAAGGTAATCGTCGAGCCGCGTGCGCCGGAATCGAGAACCGGCACGTTCTTATAGAGCCGCCCCACGAAATCCCGGGCCTTCGTTTCGTCGCCACCATCTTTCCTCAGGGCGTAGCCCCACGCTGCGAGATAGTTCCAGCGCGCACCCCCGGAAGTCTTCGGATTCGGCGTGATGACTGAAATGCCAGGCTTCACCAAGTCATCCCAGTCCTTGATTCCCTTGGGATTGCCCCTCCGCACCAGGAATACGATGGTTGACGTGTACGGCGTACTGTTGTTCGGCAGGCGTGACTCCCAATCGCCCGACAGGAGCTTGGCCTTTTCGGCGATGACATCAATGTCATAGGCAAGCGCGAGGGTAACGACATCGGCCTGCAGCCCGTCGATTACCGCTCGGGCTTGCTTTCCGGAACCACCATGTGATTGATTGATCGTGACATTGTCACCAGTTTTCCCCTTCCAATATTTCGCGAACGCCGAGTTGTAATCGGTATACAACTCACGCGTTGGGTCGTAGGAGACGTTCAGGAGCACGATGTCCTTCGCGACTGCCGCGGGGCCAGCCCTCCCGAGGAGGGCCAGCGCCACGAATAAGAAGAGTACCCGCTTCATGTATTGAGACCTCGGCTGTTAAAACAGGAACTGAACCTGCGAAAAGAGGGATTGTTCCATTTGCCGGTTTTTCACCGTGTAAGCCGTCGTGGTCGCAATACCCGCGCCGCCATCAAACGTCGTGTTATCGTAGTCGATCGAGAGCTTGATGTTTCGGTTGAGATACCAATTCAGGCCCACGCCCCATTCCGTCGCTTCCTGGGCCGACGCGATCGGGCTGGCAAACCTTGCTCCTCCCGCGGTCGGATTGATGTTGAACGCGTCTGGATCTACGCGCAGTTGGCCGTAGCGCGCCACAAGCTCGAGGGCGCCCCAGCCGCCCGCTGACGGATCAAACGGATGCCGGGGTGTTACCGCGCCCAACGGAGAATACGGCGAGCCGCGATACTTCTGACTTTCCCCGGTCAGGAAAAGACCACCTGCTATCTGCCAGGCGTCGTTGTGAATATTCTCAGCGCGCGCTCCGGATCGAACCTCTTGTTCGGAGACGTTGTATTCACCCAGCAGACCGAGAGGCCCGAAATTATAATAAGCCTGGGGCGTATAGCGGAGCTGCTGGCCATCGGGTGCCACCGACTTGTTGTAGGAGAAGAACGTCAGTTGCCCCGTCGTCTTGTAGGACGGCAGATTGGTGGTCGTGCCGGTGGACTCTTCGCGGCCAATCGTCGACCCGGAGCCGAAACCGAAGCCCTGCAGCGCTTTGATGTCCGTGGTCTTAAAGGGCTGGATGAATAGCCGCGCGGCGACTACTTTCGCGTCATTAACATCCGCATCGCCAATGCCACCATCGACAACTCCATTGAAAACTCCGCCAGCATAGCTGACCACCCCATCCAGCACGCTCCCCGACAACTGGACGCCAACATCGCGTTGCGGAACCATGTCGGTGGGCAACCCACGCTCCACAAACAGCAGGTCTGTGTCCGACTCCAACCATTCCAACCCAACGGGTGGCTTGAACTTGCCGGCCCGAAGTTTCAGCCACTGCCAATGGTGCCATTCAACGTAGGCATCCTGGAGAAGGGACGTTTGCGGAGCGCCATTCCCAAAGTCGGTCATGATGCGGAAGTCAAAATCCCGATACAGCGTCCCCTCCAGGATGGGACGAACGCGCCTCAGGAGGAAGCTATCGGTTCCGTTGTTCGCCTTGTCATTCAGGTAAAATCGCCCATCTGCCTGGGCGTACCCGCCCACTCGCAGAACGTAATTGCTGTCCGCCGACTGCAGACGGAAGCCGTCCGGTCCGAGACCATTTTGCCCTGCGGTTACGATGGGAGCGCTTTTGGCTTTTTGTGCCGCTTGATCAGCGGCCTGCTGCGCCGCCTCCTGATCAATCTCTCGCTGCCGTTTGAGGTCTTGAATCTCTTTGTCCAGCGCGTCAATCCTCTGGTCGATGGCGCTGGCGGGTGCCGTGTTGGTGTCATCGGCAAACAGGTTTGCGCCTGTCACCGTAGTGGCGGTAACCGCCACAATCAGACTGAGTATTCGTTGACGATTTCTCATGGTTCCTTTCGTTTATGCCTCACATACGCCTCCGGTAAACCGGTGGGCCTCTCTCCATATGCCGCTTGTTGCCATTGGTGCGACTCCATTTGCCGACACCACATAAAAGACTACTAATTTAGTAGACTTTGTAAGTCTACTTATCTAATAGACTATTACAAGCACATTTTTAAACTTTTTTGGGAGAGTTTTTTTCAGGTCTAACTGTTTTACAGGCAATAACATCCCGATGGCAGCAAGCGCACACCGGAAAATGAAATCGCAGATGAAGATCAATCTTGTGCAATTGCTTGAAGTTCATTGGCCCAAAAGTTACCCCTCCTGAAATGCCGTCCCCAGGGCCTTCGGCGCGCGCGAGTGACCCACGAATCCGGCCAGCACGAAAATCGTCACCAAATATGGAAGAATCTGGATGAACTGGACGGGAATTGGCTGGTCGCCCCAAAGGGCCACGCCCTGGAGCCGAATCTGCACGGCGTCGGCGAAACCAAAGAGAAGACACGCGAGCGCGGTCGGCAATGGTTTCCATTTCCCAAAGATCAGCGCGGCCAGCGCCATAAAGCCGCGCCCTGCCGTCATATCCCGTGAGAACGAAGAAGAAAGAAAAATAGAAAGTGAAGCGCCGCCCATTCCCGCCAGCGCACCGCTCACCAACACTGCCGCCCAGCGGACCCGATTGACCCGGATCCCCGCCGCCGCGAGCGCCTCGGGATGTTCGCCGGCAAAATTCACCCACAGCCCGGTCGGCGTGTACTTCATCCAGAGAAAACAAATCACGACGAACCCCCAACTCAGGTAGAGCGGCGCGGATTGAAAGCGGTCTGCAATCGGAATCGACGGCGTCGAGCCGGTCACATCGTAAAGAATTTTGCAAAAAAACGGCGTCAATCCCATGGCCAGCATGTTGATCGCCATCCCTGCGACGATCTGATTTGCCCGCAGCCGAATCACAAAAAGCCCGTAAATCGCGGCCAGCAAAACACCTGCGCCCATTCCGCAAGCCGATCCCAGCCAGGGCGAATGGCTGACCAACGTTCCCACCGCCGCGCCGAACGCCCCGATCAACATGATTCCTTCGAGCGCAATATTGATCACACCGGACCGCTCGCAAAACATGCCGCCGAGCGAGGCGAAGATCAGCGGGGTCGAAACGCGAAGCGTCGAGGCGACGAGTTGCGCCGTCATGCTTCCCCCCGCTTTTTCATCCAGCTCCAAAGCCCTTCCGCCGAAACCGACAGAATAATCAAGGCCTGCAACACCAGCGATAATTCGCGTGTCACATGCTCGGTTTCGAGATCCAAATCTGCCGCTCCTTTGTGAAGCGCGCCGAAGAGCAACGCGGACGCGACCACTCCCACCGGCTGGTTTCGCCCCAGCAGCGCCACGGCTATCCCGATGAATCCATACTCCGGTGAAAATCCGAGCCTGAATTTTCCCGCATTCCCCAACACCTCGCCCACGCCCACCAGTCCCGCCAGTCCACCGGCCACAGCCATGGCGATAATTCGGACCCTGCCCGAATTGATCCCGGCGGCGCGCGCGGCCGGCTCACTTTGCCCCACGGCGCGCATTTCATAGCCCAGGACCGTTCGCCACAACAAAATCCAAACGAGAACCGCGGCCACGATTGCCAGCGGAAGCGCCAGGCTCACCGGGGCGCCTCCAAAAACACCGAACTGATGAATCAGATATCCCGCTCCGATGGCCCGGGTTTCTGGATTTTGTGAGTCAGGATTCTTGAGGAGATAAAGTGTCACGTAACTCGCGAGGCCGGCCGCGATAAAATTGAGCATGATGGTATTAATGACTTCGTGGCTCCCACGCCTCGCCCGGAGCCAGCCGGGAATCGCGCCCCAAACCGTCCCGGCAAGAATCGCCGCCACAGTTGCCAGCACCGGCGCTACGGGCCACGGCAACATCGGCCAGAGCGCGCCCACAGCTGCGGCCGCAAGAGCGCCGAGCGTGAGCTGTCCCTCGGCGCCGATGTTAAAAAGTCCCGCTTGGAACGGCACCGCGACCGCCAGGCCGGTAAAAATCAGCGGCGTGGTATAGAACAACGTCATCCCAAAATCGTAGCTGGATCCAAACGCGCTCTTCCACAGGATTTGCAGGACATGCCACGGACTCTCGCCAGCAATGCGCGTGACTCCCAGCCCCAAAGCGAGCCCGAGGGCCACAGCCAGAATGGGTTGAAGGACCTTTCTCATGATCCCGCCATCTTCAACCCGAGTTCGCGTTCGGTAACCTCATCGCGGCTGAACTCCGCGACAATCCGGCCTTCGTACATCACTAAAATGCGATCGGATAACGTGAGAATGTCATCGAGTTCAAAGGATACGAGCAACACTCCCGCTCCTTCATCCCGCGCGCGCACAATTCGATTGTGGATGAACTCGATGGCACCCACGTCCACGCCGCGCGTCGGCTGCGCCGCGATCAACACGCGCGGTTTCCGTTGAAATTCTCGCGCCACAATAAGCTTTTGTTGGTTCCCGCCGGAAAGTTTTCCAGCCGGCAGCGTCAAATCCCGCGGGCGAACATCATACTCCTCGACGGCCTGCGTGGCCGCTTTCTGCAGGCTGGCCGAATTCAAGAAACCGGCGTGACTGAAAGCCGGACTTCTCTGCAGACCCAACAGGAAATTCTCGCTCACAGGTCTCTCCAGCAAGAGACCCTCCTGCTGACGGTCCTCGGGAATGACCGCCACGCCCAAATCACGAATCCGCAAGGTCTCATACGCGGTCACGTCTTCGCCCATGAATTTGACCGAGCCGGAAGTCCGGCATCGCGGGTCACGGGGATGAAGAATCGCCTGCAACACTTCTGATTGGCCGTTGCCTTCCACCCCGGCGATCCCCACAATTTCCCCGCACTTTACCGAAAAGCTTATCTCCGTGAGCTTGTGACGACTTCCTGCCACGACCCCCGCCAGGCACAAGTTCGTAACCTCAATCGCCTTCTCCTCACGCGGCCGCGCCAGAGGAACGTCGATATTCAAAACTACCTTTCGCCCGACCATCAAATTCGCGAGTTCTTGAGGATTGGTCTCCGCGGTCGACAGTTCGCCGGTCACCTTGCCGGCGCGAAACACCGTCACCTGGTCCGTGAACGACATCACTTCCTTGAGTTTGTGCGTAATAAGCAGGATCGTCTTCCCTTCATCGCGCAGCTTCTTCAGGTTGCGAAAGAGATCATTCGTTTCCTGTGGAGTCAGCACCGCCGTGGGTTCATCCAATATCAGGATCTGCGCGTCACGATACAGCAACTTCAGGATCTCGATCCGTTGCTGGACACCCACCGGAAGCGACTCGATGGGCTCGTCCCAATTCACCGCCAGGCCGTAGCGGCTGGCCAGGGCTTCCAGTTGCGCGCGCGCGCGTTTCCGGTCGATCATAATTCCCCAGCGCCGCGGCTCGGCGCCCAGCAGAATGTTGTCCAGCGCGGAGTAAGGACCGGCGAGCATGAAGTGCTGATGGACCATGCCAATCCCCGCGGCAATGGCATCCGCGGGTGAACTCCAGGCGCACGGCTTTCCGTTGACGAGAATCTCTCCCGCATCCGGCGGGAAAATGCCGTAGAGCATTTTCATGGCGGTGGACTTGCCCGCTCCGTTCTCGCCGATCACACCATGAATGGTGCCGGGCTCGACCCGAAGATTCACCCCCGCGTTGGCCTCCACGCTGCCAAAGTGCTTGGTCAATCCGCGCAGTTCAACCGCTGCAGTCGTGTTGGCTGCCATTACCGCCGCAGTGTCCGAATTTGAACTCAGAGAGTCAATGCTGCTGTCGGTCCTTTACCGTAGTGGCGCGGGCAGCCTGACTTCGTAGCGTCCCCGCGAAGTAGGCTCCCCGCGCTGCTTTGGGAGCTTGTAACGAGGCGGCCGCGACGCCCGCCAAACCGCAAAAACGAAGCCATTTGTAACAATTCGATTTTCCGACACAAGTCATTGCTATCAAATAATATGCATTCATAATTCCCCGTCAAAAAATTGGCTTCGTTTCGCAGAAAGCATGTTTTTGGGCCCCTCTCTCCCCCGAAAAACAACGCTCCTCTTGACCTCTTTGCTTGCCATCGCTTCTACCCACGATTCACGCTCAGGCATCCCCTCTCCCCTTGGGGGGAGCGGAGTCCGACGACACGCCGTTGTCGTATACGGCAAAGGGCTAGGGTGAGGGGTGTTCGCGCTGTCGCAAAAGAGCCTATCAAAGAACATACCCATCATCCTACCACTATCGGAATACGATGTACACCCCAATCTGAATGAAACGACGTAGGCTCTGCCCATTCATTATCTAATTGACCGACCCCGAAGCGGGTGGCAGAAGGAGGCACCCAGAGAACGACATGAGCGACGATGTTGGCGATATTGCTGCTTTTTACAATAGCGACCCGGCAAAAGAACACGACCGGTTGGCACGGAACCAACTTGAGTACGAGCTCACCTGGCGCTATTTGCATCAGTATCTGCCGCCGCAGGGATCCATCCTGGAGGTTGGGGCCGCATCAGGAAGATATACTCTGGAATTGGCCAAGCGCGGTTATGCGGTAACGGCTGTCGACCTGTCGGCGGCGCTTATTGAGGAATGCCGGAAAAGAATCGTAGCCGAAGGGGTCGAGAAGCAGGTGCGACTCGTTGTGGCGGATGCGCGGGATTTCCGTGAAGTAACTGAAACGGGATTTGACGCCGTTCTCCTCATGGGTCCTCTCTATCATCTGGTGGAAGAAGCGGATCGGAAAGCGGCATTGAAAGAAGCTTTCAACCGGCTGCGAACCGGCGGCGTTATCTTTTCATCGTTCCTGAGTCGCTTTGGCATTCTTGGCGAGTTGCTGAGAAATGTTCCGGGCTGGATTGAAGACCAAACCGAAGCGCGGTCGTTGCTGGCGAGCGGCAAACGTCCGGATGATTATCCTCGAGGTGGGTTTCGTGGATACTCAGCAAAAGCATCCGAGATTGCGCCTTTGCATGAAGCGATTGGATTCGAAACGATCACGGTAGTGGGGGTTGAACCCGCGATCTCAGCGGATGATGAGAGCTATAACAAACTGCAGGGCAAGCAACGTGAACTCTGGCTTGATTTGCTAAAGGAAATAGGCGCCGAGCGGTCAATCATCGGAGCCTCGCGGCATCTCCTGTATGTTGGCAGGAAGAAGTGAAGATCGCCCGACGCCTCCGACGCGAAACAACCATGACCTTGAATTGCATCGCGCAACGGCGTAGGCTGGCAGCAAGTGGTTCCGCCGCCAATTGTCTGCGCAACGGTCAATGACTATAAAGATGCGATCGTGTGGACTGACTCTTTTGGGTTTCAAAATACAACCGGGTTGGGCTCACGCTGACAGTTGACAAACAGTGCTCCCGTTTGGGGCGCTGCCTTTTGTGCTTTTCGGGCTTTTCGACCGGGTGTTTAATGTGTGTGGTAGCACGAAGTCATCTGCAAGGAGTGAATATGGCCGAATTAATCCGTGAGCTTCGCGGCGGAAACATGGATATCGATCTCATCCCCAAGCCGGATCTGGAGTGGCAGCAGGAGGCGTGTCCCTGGAACGAGGCGGAGGGGGTCTTAACACACAAATGTGCAGTCAAGGATACTTCCATCTGTCGTTATTTCAGGGGCATCAAGCCGCTGGACACAGTCCTTTGCGCACACCCCGGCTCGCCGTAGCGCGCTCCTTCAATTCTTGTGCCGCCAACCCCGCATGACCTATCTCTATTGTGAAAGGGTCAGTCCCGCATAATTGCATATTCGTAGTCGCCGTCAGTTGCATGGACCACCGGCAGAAAGATCGCGTCATGTCTACTTCTTGTAGTAGTCGGGAACGACGATTTTGCCGGCGATGATTTCGGTTTTCAGTTCATCGGCGCGCTGTCGCACGGAGTCGGGCAGGAGCTTTTCGTTGAACTGATCGATGGAATAATCAACGCCCTTGTCGGCCAAGCCGAAACGTTTGGCGCCGGCGGCGAACTTGCCGGCCTTGGCCTCGGCGATGGTTGCGAAGACGGCCAGATCCACCCGTTTGAGCATGCTGGTCAGGATCAGGCCGGGTTTGGTCCAGTCCTGATTGGAATCGCAGCCGATGGCGAGCTTCTTCCTTTCCTCAGCGGCGTCAAAGACGCCGAAGCCGGAGGCGCCCGCCGCGGCGAAGATGACGTCCACGCCGCTATCGTACTGCACCATGGCCAGTTCCTTGCCTTTCGGCGGATTATTCCAGGCTTCGCTGGTGACGCCGCAGTAATTGGCCGTCACGGAAATCTGCGGGTTGATCTTCTTGGCGCCCGCTTCATAACCCATGTCGAAGCGTCGAATGAGCGGAACATCCATGCCACCGACAAAACCAACCTTACCCGTCTTGCTGGTCAGGGCGGCGATGGCGCCAATGATGTAAGCGCCCTCGTGCTCTTCAAAGAGAAGCGAACGCACGTTGGGGGCGTCCACTTGAGCGTCCACGATGGCAAAATGTTTTTCGGGAAACTGCGCCGCAATCTTTTTGATCGCTTCCTTCTGGGCAAAGCCGATACCGATAATCAGGTCGAAATCTTTCTGTGCAAAGGCCCGCAGCAACGGTTCGAAGGCATTGTCGTCACTGGCTTCGACGTACTTGAGGAAAATCCCCTGCTCCTTCTTCGCCTTCATCGCGCCCTCGTAGGCCGAGGCGTTGAAAGACTTGTCGTCCTTGCCGCCCCGATCGAGGACCAGGCCGACTTTGAAATCCGCAAAAGCCGACGGCAACGAAAATGCGAGAATCGCCATCCACAGGAGCGCCGCCCGCCCACACTTCTTCAAACATCGCGTAAGAAAAGTTGGCATAATCCCCTGTTGTAGGCCGAAAGGGACGCGGGGTCAAGGTGCGGATGGCCCTTCGTGGACACTCCCTGCCGCACTCACGCGCCCGGCAGCTTCTGCTCGTGCATGCTGAGTTGTTTGATGCCATCGAAGATGTACCAGATACCCGAGATGAACGTGAAGAAACCGGCGGCATAGAGCGGCCATTCGTAGGACACACTTTCGACCCTCAACAACACCCAGCCAAGCGTGATCATCTGGAAGAACGTGGCGCACTTGCCAACGAGACGCGGCCGCGCGGTCACGTGACCGGCAAGCATGTGGATCAATAGGGTGCCGCCCAGCAACATCACGTCACGGCTGATCACCAGCACAGGAAGCCACAACGGCAGTTGGTCGAAGGGCGTGCCGTCCTTGAATCGGATGCTCAGGAGAATCAGGGCGGAAATCAGCAGCGCCTTGTCCGCAAGCGGGTCGAGGAACGTCCCCAACTCGCTCTTCTGGTGGTACCGGCGCGCGATATAGCCGTCCACCCCATCGGAAATGGCCGCCACCGTAAAGATCGTAAAAGCCAGGACCCGCTCCCACTCCTGTTCCTGGTCCTTCTGGTAATTCCGTATGTAATCCAGCGTCAGCCATACAAAAAGAGGTATCAGCAGGATGCGCGCAATGGTAATCTTGTTCGGTAACGTCATGCGCGAAACTTCTCCGCGCCTCGGCGCAAACGCGCCAGCACGCGGTCACGACCGAGCACTTCCAGCATGTGGTACAACGACGGCCCGGCCGATTTACCGCTGACGGCAACACGGCACGGGTGAATGAGTTCACCCGTCTTGACGCCCATCTCCGCGGCGAGCGCCTTCAACGCGACTTCGAGAGCGGCCGCACCCCATGCCGCAATAGCAGAGAATTTGTCGGCCAGTTTCAACAGTCGCTCGCTGGTCTGCGGGGTGCCGCAGGATTTCTTCACGGCTTCGGGATCGAATGGGTAGTCCTCGGTGAAGAAATAACCGATCCAGTCCGGAAGCTCCTTCAGGAGTTTGATCTTCTCTTTGACAAGGCCGAGCACCTTCGGATCGTCGCGGCCACCCGTAAACGGTCGCGCCAAGGTGAGGAAGCGGTCGAGTGGGAGGGCGCGGATGTATTCACCGTTCATCCACAGCAACTTGGTGGAATCGAAACGCGCGTTGTTCCGAAGAATCTGCGGCAGATCGAAGAGTTTGACGATATCCTCGATGGGCATGACCTCTCGATTGTCTTTGGGCGACCAGCCGAGCAGGCAAAGGTAGTTCCGCACCGCCTCGGGCACGTAACCATCCTCGACATACGTCTGCAGCGAAGCGAGCCGCGCTTTCGTTGCGTCCGGGTCACTCTTGCTCATCTTGGTGCCGTCCGGATTCAGGATCATCGGGATGTGCCCATACCGCGGCGGTTCGACGCCGAAGGCGCGAAAGAGCGCGATATGTTTCGGTGTGTTCGAGAGATGATCTTCCCCGCGGATGACATGCGTAATCTGCATCTCCATGTCGTCCACGACATTGACAAAGTGAAACACCGGATTGCCGTCGCTGCGGACGATCACGAAATCGGGGTCGAGCATTTCCGCGTCGTTGAGCGGACGCACCACGCGACCGGCGATGAGGTCGGACACCTCGATCGGCGCGCGCGTCATCTTAAAACGAATCGCGCCTTCGCGTTCGTACGCCAGGCCCTTTTCGATGAGTTCCTTCACGCGGCGCTGGTAGATGGCCGCGCGTTGCGATTGAAAGTAGGGCCCGAACGGACCGCCCTTCTCCGGTCCCTCGTCCCAATCCAGCCCCAGCCAGCGCAGTCCGTCGAGAATGGTCCGCAGGGATTGCTCCGTATTGCGCGCCGTGTCGGTGTCTTCGATGCGCAGCACAAATGTGCCACCCGTGTGGCGCGCATACAGCCAGTTGAACAACGCTGTGCGCACACTCCCGATGTGGAGAAAACCGGTGGGACTCGGGGCAAATCTGACACGGAAGCTCATGGTCGGCGCAAAATAGCAGACCGTGCACATGAGCGGCAAGACCCAATCCCGTCGCCGCAGTTGCGAGTCCCCCGCCCACGACGTTCGCCAAGGTTAATAAGTGCCCACGTGTGTCTGGAGCCACAGGATACGCGCGGCCAGTCCCAGGGCGAGCAACAGCGTGAACCAGGTCAGGATAAAGCCCGTGTAGTAAAACGTGAGTGGCCTGCCCGCCGCGCTGGTAAGGTCCCGATACCGGCGCATTTCGGGAAACACGCGCCAGAAAAGCAATCCCGTTGGAAAGCGCGCCCCTTTGCGGTAGAGCCGGGGACAAACGACCGTCCAGTGCAGCAAAATGTTTGCACTCAGTGACACCCCAAGCAGGATGATCAAGCCGAGGAGATCACGGTTCTGGGCAATGAATGTGACCATACGCTACAATGACTGCAGAAAGTCTGCCAATTCGTCGGTACCGGGGCTCTTGGCGGTGCGCACGTAGTAACCAGAGGCCGCCACGCCCAGTTGCAGCGAAATTTCATTGTCCGCCCCGAGCAACTTGCCGAGGCAGAAACCCGCGTTAAAGTGATCCCCAGCGCCCGTGCTGATGAGCGGTTTTTCGATGAAGGGGCCATTCGACCGGACGACACCGTCGACGGAAGCGGCGACCGCGTAGGTTCGCGGATGGACTACAACTCCCGAAGTTCGGATTTTCTCCTGAATGAATTTCGCAACGGCCTGGATCGCGTCTCCACCCTCGTGTGCGCCTTTGTAGCCCAGGACTTCGCCAATCTCGAAAGATTCCTTCTCGTTGAGCCCGAGGTAAACATCGAAATGTTCCTGGAACCGGCCGATCAATTCCGTGGCCTCACGGATGTCCCGGGGATCCCGCTTTTCCGGATCGGCAAGGTCGAAAAAAAAAGTAGGTCGTGGCTGCGGCTGCATCTTCGGGCAGATTTCCGCGAGGACGTGCTCCCAGATATCGCTCATGTGCGGCAGCATCGTCCAATTCTGCAGCCCGATCAGGTTCGCGGCGACAAAGCAGCGCTCGAGTTCGTCGCGGCCCACCCGCTCGACGAGATTATCCCAGTTCACCTCGCCCAGTGAGGCGTGTTTGCCCATCATGATCTTTCCGTCATCGAACTCCAGGGCATCGGTATAGCCCGGCTCCGCAATGCTGTAGACGGTGGCGCGTCGCGCGAATTCGGCAAACACGGGATGGAGGTTGGGGTAACCGAGATTCCCGATGTACGTCACCTGGGCGCCAAAGGCCGCCAGCGCGTTCGCCATGATCGGGCCGTTGCCGCCAAGTTTCACGCGCTCAACGACCAATTCGGCATTGGCGCTCTTACCCGCGGCGGCGGCGATGCGGGCCCCGAAGCTGGCCAGCGTGGGCACCCGCGTAAATTTTTTCGCCGACTCGCGTTTATCGACGACACTAATGATTTCGTCAACAAAGCCATCGAGGCCGATGGTGATGCGTTGCGTAGCCAGGATCCGGGCCTGGGTCCGCAGGATACGGGCGGCGCGTTGGGGGAGGTTTTCCGGGCTCAATTTGAGTCCTCAGGAAACAGACGATGGGTTTGCCGCTGAATCTGTGGTGTAATCACACACGTTGTCTCTAACAAAAAAGCCCGGCCCGCTCAACCTCTTTCAGGCCCCCTCAACAAGACCTTGACCTTTGCGGCCCCGCTGCATACGCTCTACAAGTCTTATAACTGCACAGCTACAGAACAACGGGTTGAAGATTTTGGATTCGTGAAACCATGAAGAAACTCGAAATCGGACAGCGTGCGCCGGACTTCTCCCTGCCGGGTGTGGACGGCAAGGACTACACGCTGAATTCATTCCAGAACAAGAAGGTCGTCGTCGTGCTGTTCACCTGCAACCATTGCCCTTACGCCCAGGCCTATGAGGAGCGCCTGATCAACATCCAGCGCGATTTCGCCGGGAAAGGCGTGCAGTTTGTCGCCATCAACCCCAATGACTCGGCCGGTTATCCCGAGGACGGTTTCGAGAACATGGTCGAACGCGCGCAAAAAAAACAATTCAACTTCCCCTACCTGCGCGATAAGGCCCAGCGCGTGGCGCGTGCCTACGGCGCGGAGTACACGCCCGAGGTCTTCGTGCTCAACTCCAAATACGAAGTGCGTTATATCGGCCGCGTGGATGACAACTGGCAGCATCCCGATAAAGCCCGCTCGCACGATCTGTTCGACGCCATCAACGCCGTGCTTGCCCACAAGAAAGTCGCCAACCCTGTGACGCACGCCATCGGTTGTACAATCAAGTGGAAGATGTAAATTGCCGTCGGAGGAACCATGGCGTATCGACTCCTCATTTTCTTGGTGAAGCTCGGGATTAACGCGCTGGCCTTGCTGCTGGCGGCCCAGATATTTCACAAAATCTGGTTCGACAACCAGCAAGCCACCATCATCGCCGCCGTGGTCCTGGCGCTGGTCAATACCTACCTGCGCCCCCTCGTCGTCGTCCTGACTTTGCCCATCAACATCCTCACGCTCGGCCTCTTTACACTGGTCATCAACGCGTTGATGCTGAAGCTGGTCAGTTGGATTATCCCCGCCTTTCACGTCGAAGGTTTCTGGACCGCTGTTGGCGGCGCGCTCGTCATCAGCATCGTCAGTTGCCTGCTGAACCTGTTACTGCGCCCTGACCGCGTCCAGGTGCGCGTCTATCGCGCATGAAGAAGTTCTCCGCGGTCATCTTCGATCTCGACGGGGTTATTGTCGACAGCGAGCCGCTGCATCAGAAAGCGTTTGAAGATCTGTTCGCGGAACTCGGACGGAAACACGATCACGGCATCGTCTTCTCCGAGCATGTCGGACTCTCCGACCACTCCACCTTGCGCGCTTTCCTCCAGAAGACCGGAGTGCAACACGAACTCGAAGACCTCAACAAACGAAAGCTAACCTACTTCCTCCGCTACCTTCGCGAGCATCGCCCCATCTTCAAGGGATTGCATGACCTGATCCCTGAACTCGCGAAACATTACCAACTCGGCGTCGCCACCAGCTCGTCGCATCAGGTGGCCGAAGTCGTCATGGAAATCTCCGGGCTGAAGTCCCACTTCGAAGCCATCATCGCGCGCGAAGATATTCGCTTTCCAAAGCCCGACCCCGAAATCTATTTCACCGTCGCCCGAAAACTTGGCGTCCGTCCGTCAACCTGCTGCGTCATCGAAGACAGCACCCCCGGCATCCAGGCCGCCAAGATGGCCGGCATGACCGTGATCGGCCTCACCACCAGTCTCCCGCCCGAAAAACTGAAGCGCGCCGACCTCATCGCCCACAATTACGACGATGTTCGCAAACTTCTCCTCTAACGGCAAACTATGTGCACAAAATTGGGCAATGGACGCCAGACCTACTAGTACAGCACGTGCCACGAACTATGGTACCAAAAGGACCCGGTAGAATCGTTGCGTCGCCGTCCCGAAGACATTCGAGGCGAACAGGGTGCTGCCATTGGCTGTCAGCGTACCGCCCAGATTGCTCCAATTGGTTGGGTTCATGCTGGCCGATGTCTGCACTTGATACACCAACCCGGACATCGTGCTCCAGGTCAGTCCGATGGTGTTGTTGGTATGGGTTACCGATAGGAAAACCGGCACGGGAAGGGGCGTCACGCTGACGTCGTCGAGGCCGAAAACAGCGTTATCGTTTCGAAATGCGAATTGCAGGACGGTGCTATTCCCACTGGCGACAACCACGTACTGGAAATACGTCCAATCATAGGCAGGCTGGTTGAACTGACTGGAAATCGCGGTTCCGTTCCACGACACTAGAAATTCATTCGGAATCGTACCATATCCAAAGTCCGCGTTTTCCAGCCAAAATGAAAGCAAATAGGGCTGTCCCGGCAATGTCGCCAGCGTTTGGGAAAGATAAGCAACCGAACTCTCGCTCAGGTCCGCGCAGTAGGTTCCGTCGTAAGGGGTGATTAATAATCCGTCGTCGACATAGAATCCGGAGGCGTCGCCGGTGATTGTCCAGAAAGAGAAATCGCCGGTCTCAAAGCCGCCATTCTGTACGAGTGGTTGCCCCACCTGCAGTGTAAATCGGCGGTTCAGGGCGCGGCCGCTGTTCAGGTCGCCAAACACTACGGTCCCCGAATAGATGCCCGGCGCAAGGGTCTTGGCCGTGAGATTCAAACTCACGGCAACAGTCTTCGCTGGTCCGCCGGCCGTCAGTGTGCCGCTGCTCGGCGAGGCACTGAGCCACGCCGGTGTATTGAGCACCGACCAATTCAGTGTGGTTGTTCCCGCGTTGCTCAGGCCATAGCTCTGGGAGGTTACGTTGAACGGGCCGCCGACCGGGCCGGTGGCCGTGAAGCCTGTGACGGGCCGGATCCTCAGGACATCGAGGGGCCGAGAGAGAGCGTTGATCAGGTTGCTGCCCGTTGGCGGCCCCCAACCCGTGCAAAGATCGTAGCCGGGGACGGCGGTGAATTGGGTTGGGCTGGCGATCCATTCATTGTTGCCGGTCGTGATGTCCTGGAAGTCGGAGAGATAATCCTGTTCGGTGCCGATGACGTAGATGGCTGGATTGATGAAACCGACCGGGCCGTTGGTCCCGGCCTGTTCGTTGACCAGCGCGATAAACGCTGCCCACAACGGTGAGGCAACGCTGGTGCCACCGATCCCCGCGAACTCCGTGCCATTACTGGCGATGACGTCCACGTTGTCCGCGGTCAGGGCAACGTCGGGAACGTTGCGCATGGTCGGCGAGCCACCGTTGGCGGTCGTGGCAACGCCTTGCTGCCAGATTGGAATCGGGTAGGAGGTGCTGATGCCGCCACCGCTGCCGATACCGTCGTACGCACTGCCGTATTCCACACCCCAGTTCCAAACGGTCTCAGACATCCACGCTCCCGATGGATCCGTCGTCAAGGTTGTCCCGCCGACGCTCGTGAGGTACGGGTCATCGGCGGGGAAGTTGGTGGACGTTGACGTGTAATAGGCGTCGCTGTCGCCTGAGGCTGCGAAGAACGACTGACCCTGCGACGCCATTTCCTGGAAGATCTGGTCGGCGTTTGTATCGGGACCACCGCCCCAACCCCAGGAACAACTGAGTTGCCGTGCCTGATTGTCCGTGACCATCCGGTTCAGGACGTCGTTCGGTACGCCGTTGGAGGACGCTTCATAGAGGATCACTTTGGACAGTCCCGGCGCCACGGAAATCACCATCTCAATGTCTAGCGAGACTTCGATATTGCCTTCGGTATCGCTCGGAGTCCCATCAAACCCATCGATGTAGATATTCGTCAGGGCCACGTTCGGCAGTCCGGCCATGCTCTCGTAGGCGGTGATGTCGCTGGGGTAATAGCCGTCGAATTGTACCAGCCCAATCGACTGTCCCGAACCGGTCAGCGCGACACCAGGCGCATAGGCAGCGCGGAAATCGTACCCCAGGTAGGTGCCGTCCGTTCCCGAACCGTCGGCCGGGCGGGCGTGTGCCGTCTTCTGATGCGGCGTAATCTTGAGATTGGCGGGATGTGGCAGCGTAAAGTTGTTGAGGCCGCTGATGGACAAGACCGGGACACCCAGCTCGACTGACGGCTCGACATCTGGCGCATAGAACCGGCGGGCTTCCGGCGGGTGCTGATAGACACGCATCGTCACGTGGAAGGCTTTCTCGATGTCGGCCACAGCCGCGTTCACGTCCAGTAACACGCGATTGGGATGAGTCGCCGTGATCCGGAAACCGTTCCGATTGGCGAAATCAACCACGGTCTGATAATCCTGCTCGGTCGGGCCAAACTTCTCCGTGAACCGCTCAGGGGTCAGGTAGTGACGATACTGGGAACTGGTGGGATCGTAAATCTGCTGGAGCAACTTCGTGAGTCCTTCTTGATTGCGCAACGGCAGCCCGATCGCCAGGTTTAGCCGCGTCGAGCCTGGCAGGCGGTCTACTGGTTGCAAGAGCGCCACCGCTGGCGGCACGTGGCCTGGCAGCGTCCGCAGTTGCTGCGCCTGGGTCGGCTGTGCGAACAACCCGAGGGTCATGCAGGCTGCGGCAAAATACCTGGTGACGTAGCGGAGGGCGGTGGCAGTGCGTGTGACATGCTCGTCGAAGGGCGGCGTGCGAAGCCACAATACGAGGTGCCGATTTCCCTGCCGGAGTCCCATGCCGAGAGCAATGTGCTCCATGATGTCTCGGTCAGCAACTGAAATTGTGGTGGTCGCCCTGTTTCGGGGATTCGTATGCCTGCGACAGTCCGCCGCGCCGAAGTATCAGTTGCTATTCCCGCGATTGCGCTTAGGTTGGAGTGGAGAGTCGAGGTGGGGTTGCAACATTGCAACAGGGGGCGGAAGGCGAGTCTCGACTCTCCAACGTTTTTTCACGCGCACCCGATCCCCACGCCAGTTCCCAAACCGCCGAACAACCTTAACGTCGGGTGCCCGTCTACTCAGGCAATGAGAGCAATTCAATATGGCGGGCGGGGGGCTCGACTTTCAGTTCCGTCGCAATAAATGAAAGCGGCGCACTCGCTTGAATGCGCCGCCCTCAGTTTTCGACTCTTCAGTCTCCAGAACGACGGGGTTGATGGTTTGTGGGCTCGACCACTGGAACCGTTGTTCCTCTAACCCGCCCGCCGAATCTCAAAGACCAAGAACTTGTCTTTAAGATAGCGCATCAGGAGCCGCTGTTCAAGGTTGATCGCACCCAGGCGCGAGCGACGCTTTATTCTCCCGAATACCCGTTGCATCGTTTCATCCGACTCCGAAGAAACCGCCGTCCACACAGAGCCCGGAACATCCGTCAAGTTGGTGCGATGCCTCCCATTGGTAAAATACCGAGATAGAGCCTATCGAGTTGGATGGTCGGTGCTTGCGGCTTGCGGCGGCCTGACTGTCGAAGATGGAAACTTACAGTGAAGCGCCAGTCTGCCGTAGTTCAAGAGTCCAGAGGAATCTGACAGTTGGTTCAGGGCTCAGAAGCCATTGCTCGTCGCAAGAGACAACTGAAAGGTTTACGGCGGCATCCCGACAAGAAAACGGGCGGACCCGAGGCCCGCCTGTTCTCTCCGTTCAGGAATTCTGCGCTTACTTCCGCTTGCGAATCAAGACCAGCCCGCCCAAGGCCAGGGACACTAGCGCGAGGGAGGTTGGTTCTGGCACAGTGTTGAACTCGCTTAGATCAAAGGAGCCGGTCACACCGGGCATCAGGGCAAAGCCGTTCTGGAACCCGCTGCCGCCTCCGAAAGAGAGACCAAAGTCATAGACGTTCGTCAGGGTATTCTCGAAGGCAACTCCGCCATCGAGAGCACCATTTGCGCCGTAGTCGTTGCTCCAGAGAGCGGGATCGAGATTGACCGTGAGGGTGTAGTCCGTGCCATTCGCCATCGTCGTCAGACCGACCGCCCCTGGGTTTGACCACCAGTGCAAATTGGGATCGACACCGGTGCCGGCATCCAGCGCGGGGTCATCGGCCTCAAACAGGAAGCGCACGGTGGGCAGCGAGCCGGGGGTGCTATACCACATTTGCGAAGGATCAAGCGTGCTGCCCGCGAGCGTGCTGAGGTTGAGGCGGAAGGTGGCTGTGACCGCTGTCCTGGAAGACAGGTCGCCAATGAGCGAACCATTGTAAAGAGAACTGACCTCGGTTGATCCGTCGTTATAGACGAATATCCAGTTTTGCCTGGTGCTGACATCGGTGCCCGCCGGCGCTCCATTGACAGGCAGAGCCCAGGAAGCGTACCCGCCGCTCACGGTTGGATTAATGTAGTTACCGCCCGCATACCCGTTCGTGCCATACTCCCCTTGATAGGAGAGCCAGAGATTGCTGACGGATGGATCATTGAAGGATTGAGCTTGAGCCGAAATCGCGGCCAAACCAACAGCGCCGACTACTGCACCCATCAAAGTCCGCTGCCAATGATGTCGACTGTAAGTTGACAGCTTCGTGAACAATACTGCTTTCATTCTCTCTCCTTATGCATTCGACGAATTTCACTCGTCGTTGGTTTGGTTTATCCTCGAAAACTGAGCGTGATGGCCTTTGCCTGAAACGAAAGGGAAAGCAATAGTTGCAGTGCAGGAACAGAAAGTCGCGGAACGGACAGACAAAGTCTTCATAGTCTTGCCCAACCTCGCTGATCCCTCAATGACCGTTAGGTCTTGAAAGACACCGCTCTTGGTTTCCCAAGTCTCCAACTACAAACGGGGTGACTCTTCTCGCTTGGACAAGCAATAGTGAAAACCAGGCCCGAAGGCAAGCAGTTTAATGTGACCTTATAGAGCATTTAGAGAGGATTTTTCGACACGAGTCCTGCCTGCTATTCCCTGCTGCGGCGAGGCGTGGAAATGAATATGTTGTTGTATTTCAATGCCTTGGCTATACACTAACCGAAATACACCCTAAAGGAGGGAACAAATGAGTACGGACAGCATCGTTGATTTCTTGATCGCCTTGCTTGTGATCATGGTCGTGGCGCTGCAAGTGCAGATTCTTCAGCTTAAAAAGAGGCTTCCCGTCATGTCCGGCGGAGCCCCCAAGAATTAGTCACTATGGATACGCATCTACACAGCGCCCAGATTCGGGTCGAACGGAAGTTTCTCACCTTGGACCTGAAGGAGAATCCGTCAGGGACGTTCTTGCGGATCACCGAAGAAAGTCATAGTGGACACCACAACTCAATCGTCATCCCCGCGACAGGCCTTGAATTATTTCGGGATGCACTCAACGAAGTGATTACGTTCAACAAGACTCTCGTTGGGAATCGAGCGATCCTCTCCTTGGGGCAATTGAAAGCCGAGTCGCCTGCTCTTGGCGGTTCAGCCGATTTGAGAATTGGGAGTTGAGCCTCGAATTTTCTTTGAGTTGTTCCTGCCGTCTCAAGGCGTGATGTCAAACCGATAGAACCCTTGCGGCTGCACAGCCCCGCCGAAGTTGGTCACCGTCAGGAGGCCGCCGATGCTGTTCGTGATCGACACGTTAGGGACGTCGACCCAGTTGGTGGGGTTCAACGAACTGCTAAACTGCAATTGATAGGTTTCGTAGGCTATGGAAGGGATGTTGAAGATGATGCTGGTGCCCGACAACCCGACGCCGGTAATTTGATTGATCGGATAGGGCGGCGGGTTGGGTGGAACAGTCAATTTGAATACGGCGCCCTCGTTGTTTGTCCCACCGAGGTAGGTTGTGCTGTAAAAATTGCCGTCGCTGCCCTGTACCAGTGCCCCCTGTGGATTTCTCCCATCATTTCCACTGAATTGCCAAAGGGTCGCGAAGCTCCCGCTCGGACTGATCCGGAACACGTTGCCGTCGCCGTTTGTCCCGCCGAAGTAAGTCGTCCCATAGAAATTGCCGTCGCTGCCCTGCACCAGCCCGGCAAATGGATTGGCGCCACCGAGGGCGACAAAGGAGTGAAGATTCGTATAGCTGCCGCCGGGGCTGATTCGAAACACAGTGCCTACGTTATTCGTCCCTCCGAAGTAAGTCGTGCCGTAAAAATTGCCGTCGCCGCCCTGCACCAGCTCGGCTGTTGGATTTTCCCCATCGCTGGGGGAAACGCCGAATAAGTGGAGATTCGTGTGGTTGCCGCTGGGGCTGATCCGAAACACGGTGCCGGCGTCATTCGTCCCACCCTCGTAGGTCGTCCCGTAGAAATTGCCGTCGTTGCCTAGCACCAGTCTGGCATAGACAACTTCCCCGTTGCCGGGAGAACCGCCAAAGGAATAAAGATTCGTGTAGTTGCCGCTGGCGCTGATCCGAAACATGGTGCCAAGGTTGCCATTCATCCCCCCGGATTGGGTCGTCCCGTAGAAATTGCCGTCGCCGCCCTGCACGAGTCCGGCTTGTGGAAGGCTGCCATCGTGTGGGGAGCTGCCAAAGGAGTAAAGATTCGTGTAGCTGCCGTTGGGGCTGATCCGAAACACGGTACCCACGTTGCTCGTCCCGCCGTCGTAGGTCGTGCCGTAAAAATTGCCGTCGCTGCCTTGCACGAGCCCGGCTGCTGGATTTTCTCCATCGCTGGGAGAGCTGCCAAAGGAATAAAGATTCGTCAGGCTACCACTCGAACTGATCTTGTAGACCGTGCCGCATCCTCCGGAGCAATTCGTACTGGTACCTCCTCCCCCGGTCGTCCCGTAGAAATTGCCGTCCCGGCCCTGCACCAGTCCGGCTTGTGGAAGGCTGCCATCGTGGGGGGAACCGACAAAGGAGTGGAGATTCGTCAGTGTTTGCGCATCGGCATTGCCAGATCTGCCAGCCGAGACCAATACAATGCCTACGATGATTAGTCGGAGTATTTTCGCCGACGCCAGCCCGACTCGAATCGGTTTGTTCATACCCGACGCTTCTCTCCCAGAGGTTGCCCCACCCGTTTCTCAAAACACCGAGTCTAACAATCCAGCAAGAGTAAGTCGAGCCGTTTCCTCCTCACGGCATGAAGCGGCGGAAGCTCTCACACTGAGATCAAAGCAGATCCCGCCGGTCGCTCCCGGAGAAATTCCGCCAAAAACTTCGCCGTATAGGACCCGGCCTTGATGACTTGCTGGGGGGTGCCTTGCGCGACAATCTTGCCGCCGCCATCCCCTCCTTCGGGGCCCAAATCGATAATCCAATCCGCTTCGGCGATGATGTCGAGGTTGTGCTCGATGATGACCACCGTGTTCCCGGCGTCCACCAACCGATGCAGCACGCGGATCAATTTCTCCACGTCCGCCATGTGCAAGCCAATCGTCGGCTCGTCCAGCACATAGAGCGTGGCGGGACCTTCCCGGCGTTCGCCCGTTTCCGCCTTCGCCAACTCGGTCACCAGCTTGATACGCTGCGCCTCGCCGCCGCTCAACGTCGGGCTGGGCTGCCCAAGCGTGACGTAACCCAAGCCGACTTCCTGCAGCAATTTCAAGCCGCGGTGAATGTACCGGTGCGCGGAAAAGAACTCCACCGCTTCATCGACGCTCATGCCCAACACGTCGCCGATGGATTTCTCCTTGAAGCGGATGTCCAGTGTCTCGGGGGTGAATCGTTTCCCCCGGCACGCATCGCAGGTGACCGACACATCCGGCAGAAAACTCATCTCAATTCTCTTCACGCCCTGCCCTTCGCACTCCTCGCAGCGGCCACCCGAGACATTGAAGGAAAACCGCGACCGTCCATACCCGCGCATCTTCGCCTCGGGAAGGCTCGCGAACAACTCGCGAATGTCGTCCCAAAATCCCACGTACGTCGCCGGGCACGAGCGCGGCGTCTTGCCAATCGGCGCCTGGTCGACTTCGAGCGCGCGGGACACGTTCTCCGCGCCGTGAATCTGCTCGCAACCCAGGCGGTGCGTCCGGTCTTTCAAATTCTTGTACAGCACGTCACGGATCAGTGTGCTCTTGCCGCTACCGCTCACGCCCGTCACGGCAAGGAGTTGTCCGAGCGGAATCTTCACGCGAACATTCTTCAGGTTGTGCAACTTCGCGCCGATAATCTCCACGAATTTCGTGGCCGTCGGACGTGGAATCCCGTTCAACGGATGCCGCAGCGGTTCGCGCAGCAATTTGCCCGTGAGCGATTCCTCGCTGGCAAGGATTTCCTGGAGGCTTCCCTCGGCCACTACGCGCCCACCGTTGCGTCCGGCACCGGGACCGAGATCAATAATATGCTCGGCACGACGGATCGTGTCCTCGTCGTGCTCGACCACCACCACCGTGTTGCCCTTTGCTCCGAGGTTGTGCAGCGTGTCGAGGAGCATCTGGTTGTCGCGTGGATGCAGGCCGATGGTCGGTTCATCGAGAATGTAGCAGACGCCGCGCAAGTTCGAACCGAGTTGCGACGCTAGCCGAATCCGTTGCGCCTCGCCCCCACTCAACGTCGGGGCCGCGCGATTGAGCGCGAGATACGAGAGCCCAACCTGTTCCAGGAACCGCAACCGCGATTGCAGTTCGGTCACAATATCCCGCGCGATCTCCCCTTCCCGTCCGCGCAACTTTGACGCGTCGAAATGCCGCTCCGCTTCGGTGACCGACCACGCGGTCATGTCGGCGATGTTCCGGCCCTGGAATTTCACCGCCAACGCTTCGGGTCGCAGTCGCTGTCCGTGACACGCGGGACAAAGGCGTTCCTGTCCCTCAAACCACTCGTTCCACCACGCCTCGTCACCCGTGTGTTCTTCGCTGAATCCGTGAAATTGCAGTCCCGTGCCGTAACACTTCGGACACCAGCCGTGTTTCGAGTTGAACGAGAATAGCCGTGGGTCGAGTTCGGGAAAACTCCGGGCGCATTTCGGACAGGCGCGCCTTGTCGAAAACAGCAACTCACTGCCCGGCGAGGATGCCGCTCCGACGAGAACCAGTCCCTTCCCAAATTCCAGCGCGATATCCAGCACCGCGCGCAACTGCGTCTCGCGTTTCGGCGTCACTTCCGAACCGCCCACCGGCAATTCAATATTATGTTCCTTGAAACGATCCAGTCGCGGCCATTGGTCCGTCGGCAGCAACGCGCCATCGACGCGCAAATGGGAGAACCCCTTGCGCCCCGCCCACTGGGCCAGGTCGGTGTAATAACCTTTGCGGGCCACGATCAGGGGCGCGAACAACTCCACCCGCTGGCCACGATAGTCCTTCGACAATTTCGCGATAATAGCTTCCCGCGTCTGCGGCTGGATCGGGATATCGCAGTCAGGGCAATACTGCGTCCCGAGTTTGACAAATAGCAGCCGCAGGAAATGGTAAATCTCCGTGACGGTCGCGACGGTGCTTTTGCGTCCGCCGCGGCTCGTGCGCTGCTCGATCGCCACCGTCGGCGGGATGCCGAAGATGGCGTCCACGTCGGGCCGTGCCGCGGGTTGGACGAACTGCCGGGCGTACGCGTTCAGCGATTCGAGATAGCGGCGCTGGCCTTCCGCAAAGAGGATATTGAACGCCAGCGTGCTCTTGCCGCTGCCGCTAATGCCCGTAACGACGATGAATTTGTCGCGCGGGATGCGGACATCGATGTTCTGGAGGTTGTGCTCCCGCGCGTTGTGGATGCGTATCGCGTTGTCACCTCTCGCCGCGTACAACTTCGCGGGCAACTCCGCCACCTGGTTGGAGGACTTCGGTCCCCGCAATGCCACCCCCGTATGGCTGTGTTCGCATTTCGCCACGTCTTCCGGCTTCCCGACGCAAACCACCTCTCCCCCGGCATCACCGCCTTCCGGTCCAAGATCAACAATCCAATCTGCCGCGCGAATCACGTCGAGGTTGTGCTCGATGACCACGACCGAGTGCCCACGCTCCAATAGTCGGCTGAATGCCCGGAGCAACGTCGCAATATCATCAAAATGCAGGCCCGTCGTGGGCTCATCAAAAAGAAACAGCGTGCGTTTGCTGCTTGTCTCCGCAAGGTGACCTGCCAGCTTCAAGCGCTGCGCTTCGCCACCGCTCAGCGTCGGCACGGGTTGACCGAGTTTCATATAACCGAGCCCGACGGCACGTAACGGTTCGAGTACGCGCAGGATGTCGTTATGGCCGACAAAAAAGTCGCACGCCTCGTTCGCGGTCATTTCGAGGACCTCGGCAATGGATTTGTCGTTGACCTTCACCTCGAGCACCACGCTGCGGTACCGCTTCCCATCGCAGTCAGGGCAGCGCAAATAAACGTCGCTGAGGAATTGCATCTCGACGTGCTCGAACCCATTCCCGCCGCACGTCGGGCAGCGGCCTTCGCCAGAATTAAAACTAAACGTGCCGGCCGTGTAACTGCGTTCCTTCGCCACCGGCTGCGCGGCGAAAAGTTTACGGATCGCGTCGAATGCGCCGACGTAGCTGGCCGGATTCGAGCGGGTGGTCCGGCCCACGGGCGATTGATCCACCATCACGATGTCTTCGATTCCCTGATGGCCAACAATCGCTCGATGACGTCCCGGGGGCTCTTCGGGCTTGTGCTTGAGTTTGCATAATGCGTTGTAGAGCACGTCCTGGATAAGCGTCGATTTCCCCGAACCGCTGACGCCCGTGATGCAAACCAACCGATTCAAGGGTATCTCGACATCGATATTCTTCAGGTTGTGCTCGCGCGCGCCCAGAATCTTTAAGCGAGGAGTCTTCGACGATACGTCGCGTCGTTCCGAAGCTGCCGCCACCTGTTTCTGTCCCGTGAGATACTGTGCGGTCAGCGAGCGACTGCACTTCTTCAGTTCCGCCTGGGTGCCGAAGAAAACAATTTCGCCGCCGCGTTCGCCCGGACCGGGGCCCAGATCAAGAACACGGTCCGCCGCGCGGATGACATCCGGATCGTGCTCGACGACGAGCAGCGTATTTCCCGCGGCGCGGAGCCGGTGAAGAATGCCGATGAGACGGTTGATGTCGCGCGGATGCAGGCCGATACTCGGTTCGTCGAGCACGTAGAGCGTATTGACCAGCGAGGTGCCCAACGCCGTAGTGAGATTGACACGCTGGACTTCGCCGCCGCTGAGCGTGCGCGATTGACGGTCGAGCGTGAGGTAGCCAAGCCCAACATCCACCAGATAACGCAGACGCGTGCGAATCTCAGTGAGCAAAAGATCGGAGGCCTCGTCGAGCGGTGCGGGCAGTTTGATTTCGTTGAAAAACTCGTGGCAACGATCAATTGGCAACAGCACCACGTCATGGATGGTCAGGCCAACGATCCCTTCCTTACTCGGCAATCGCCACAACAACGCCTCCGGCTTAAGCCGCGCGCCGCCGCAAGCTTTGCAGGGAACGTAGGTGCGATACTTCGAAAGCAGCACGCGGATGTGCATCTTGTAGCTCTTCGTCTCCAACCACGCGAAGTACCGCTTCACGCCGTACCAGACGCCGTCTTCCCATTCGCCTTCGCCATCAATGACCCATTTCCGCTGCGCCTCCGTCAACTCGCGCCAGGGAATTTTCATCGGGATGTCCCGTTTGCGCGCGAATTTCTTCAAATCGTCCTGGCACTCTTCGTAGCTTTCGGTTTGCCACGGTTTGATGGCCCCACCGGCCAGCGTCTTCGTGTCATCAGGAATCACCAGATCATAGTCGATACCGATGGTCCGGCCGAATCCGCGACACGTTTCGCACGCGCCGATCGGGGAATTGAACGAGAACAGACTCGGCACCGGGTCGCGGTAGTGGATATCGCATTCCGCGCAATGTAGATCACTGGAAAATTTCCGTCCATTGATCGCCACGCGCCCGTTGCCAACTTTCAGCGCGGCTTCGAGAGCTTCGATAATGCGAACGCGGTTCTTGTCGGCGAACAAGACGGAATCTTGCGTGACTTCGAGAGAATCACCGCGCTTCTCAATCTTGTAGTAGCCCTGCCTGGTAAGGAGTTCACGGACTTCGATCTCGGTGAAGTTCTTTGGAATCGTGACCGGAAATGAAATGATCGTTTCGGAATTCGCGATTCGAGTTTCGGATTTCAACCGTTCATAGATAGAGTCCGCCGTGTCCCGTCTCACCGGCTTCCCGCAGTTTCGACAGAAAAGTTGTGCCGCCCGTGCGAAGAGCAGCTTCAGGTGGTCATTCAATTCCGTCATCGTACCAACGGTGGAACGCGAGGTCTTGACGGGGTTGGTCTGGTTGATCGCGATGGCGGGCGGGATGCCATCGATGCGGTCGACCTTCGGCTTGTCCATGCGGTCGAGGAACTGCCGCGCGTACGGCGAAAACGTCTCCACATACCGGCGCTGTCCCTCGGCGTAAATCGTGTCAAACGCCAGCGACGATTTGCCCGATCCACTGACACCCGTGACGACAATCAACTCACCCAAAGGCAACTGGAGATCGATGCCCTTGAGATTGTTCTGCCGCGCGCCTTCAATGAGGATAAAATCAGAAGAATTCGTCGCCATCTCGCGCCGCTACTGTAGCGCAAAGCGAGGACTTGGCAAGGAGCGGCTCATAATCCTTTCGAGGGGGACGTCAATTACCAAGGCCACCGTCGCAGATGGGACAGGGAGAAACATTGATTTCGCTGCGCCAGCCGGTCAACCCAAGTTCCACGGCCTCAACCCGGCTTACATCGACCATATCCATGCCGCTTCCAAAAGCAAACGGCGGGTGTGGATGCCCGAAGTCGCTGACTTTCAACCAGACAGGATCATCCTTGAGGGCGATCATCCGGCCACCATGAATTCGTCCACCTGACTCAACCCAGCGGGTCTTCCAATCGTAGGGTTCCGTTCCATTCTTGACGTGGACCAGTTCCCGCGCGGGATAGGCATCCAATACTTCCGGATCCGTGCTTTGGACGAAACTGCGATAGCCGCACACCAAATCGGTGTTGGTTTTGACCACCACGTCCAGCCATTCGCTGTCGAGTTCCTGTCGCACACTGCCGATTTCGAAGTAGGGCAGCTTCCCGTTGCTGGTTAGGGCGGCCTTGATGCGAAGCCGCGTCGTCGCGTGGTCGGCGTTTCCCATCGTGTGTTCGGCGATGAGCGGCTCGATGATATTCCTGAGGTTCTTGAGGCGACAGCCAGCGGCCAGTTCAGCGCCCTGCAGCGGTATCGCGTCGCCAGAGGGCGCGACGGTTACCCAGTGCGACCCGGATTTAATTGGAAGAATTACCTTCATGAGTCATTCAACCAGTTCTTCCTTAATTTACGCCTCTATTGGAGACAAGCAAGTGGCCCAGCTAAACTGGGCGCGGGCGGGTGGGAACACCGCTTCTACGAGAGTCTCTCCATCCACTTGTCATCGATCAGCACGGCGAGGTCGAGGAAGACTTTCTTGTTCATCGCGACTTCGAGTTCTTTGCGGGCGGCAGAACCGATTTCTTTGATTCGTTTGGCCTGCTGCCCGATCAGCATACGCTGGTGACGGTCGTCGATCGTCAAAATGGCGGCTTTGATGTACACGAGCGGTTTCCCCTGTTTGTCTTTGCGGTCTTCGACCTGCTCGACAATCACCGTCGCCGTGTAGGGAACCTCCTGGCTGGTTTGCAGGTAAAGCTTCTCGCGAATGAGTTCGCCGATCCAGAATTCATTGGTAACGTTGGTCACCTGGCCCAGGGGATACAGCGCCGGGCCGACAGGCAGGTGACCGAAAATCGCCCGGATCAGCAACTCGATATTCTTCTCTTCCAACGCAGAAACTTCAATCACCGAAACATAACGGCCGCCCGGCGCCCCACCTCCCTGAGCATACTCCATCCATGAATCACGGTAGTAGCGATCCGGTAGGTCCAGCTTGTTGAGAACCAGAATCTTCGGCTTGCTGGCGTGCGCCATAATGTCGTTGACGCGCTGGTCTTCGGCCCCGATGGAACGCGTCGGATCGACAACGTGGACGAGGACTTCAATGCCCTCGAGCGCGTCGCGGACCTTATGATGAAGGTTTTGAACGAGCCGACTCGGTTGCGTCTTGAAAATGCCGGGTGTGTCGACGAAAACGATCTGGCCTTCCGGACGATGGACGATGCCGTGGTACGTATCGCGTGTGGTTTGCGGCTTCGGCGTGACGATGGCGATCTTGGTGCCGACCAGCGCGTTCAGCAGCGTCGACTTGCCGACGTTGGTGCGCCCGACCAATACGGCCAGCCCGGATTTGAAAATTGGATCGGTTGGTTGTCCCACAGGAGGCATTCTACCACGAAGCATGCGAAGAGTACGAAGTCTTCGCGGCGAATCATGGGTGACGCGCCTACCATAAGGCCCGGAAGACTTTGTCTTTCTTGTTGTGTTCCGGCGATTTTGCTACAGATTGTTGGTGCTATGACGTGGAAGGAAAAACTGGCTGACAAACTGCCGCGGGCGTTGGGTGATGAAATTGATGTTTACGAAACGCAGCTCGAACTCCGGAAGTTGGGCAAGATCGACGAGAAGCTTTTTGCCGAGACCCGGTTGCGTCGCGGTGCCTACGGCCAACGGTACGACAACGGTCAGCGCTATGACGGCGCCAAGACCCAGCACTTGAATTTTCCGTCAGACCCGCTAACCAAAGGCCCGGACACCAAGTGGGACGCGCCGGGGATGGAACGGATCAAGATCCCTTTTGGTGGATTGTCGCCGACGCAGCTGGAAACGCTCGCGGACTGCGCCGAGGAATATTCGGACAGCATTCTGCACGTGACGACGCGCCAGGATTTCCAACTTCATTTCGTGCACATTGAGGACACGCCGACATTGATGCGCCGGCTCGCAGCCGCCAACATTACCACCCGCGAAGCCTGCGGCAACTCGGTACGCAATGTTACCGCCTGCCCCCTCGCTGGCGTCTGCCGCACCGAAGCGTTCGACGTGACGCCCTATGCGAAGGCCACCGCGTTCTTCCTGCTCGGGCATCCCGACACGCAGGATTTCGGACGGAAGTTCAAGGTCGCGTTCTCGGGGTGCGAACACGAGGCGTGCGGGCTTGTGAATATGCACGACCTGGGCGCCCTCGCGATGACGCGTGATGGTAAACGCGGCTTCCGTCTCTACGTTGGCGGTGGACTCGGCCCGGTGCCCTACCAAGCCAAGGTATTCGCAGACTTCGTGCCCGAGGAAGAATTGCTACCCATCGCGCAAGCGGTTTCCAGGGTATTTGCCCGCCTCGGCGAGAAACAGAACCGCGCCCGGGCGCGCATCAAATTTCTCGTGGCGAAACTCGGCGTCGAGGAATTCAAGCGACTGGTTGATGAAGAACGCAAGATTCTGCCGCCTGATCCGCGCTGGACGGCGTTCATCCCCGAAGCGCACGGCTTCAAGGAAACGCCGCTCAAGTTGCCGTCGTCACTGAATGGCCAGGCGAAACCCGAAGGGTACAAGGCGTGGGCCGAGACGAACGTCTATCAGCAGATCCAGCCCGGCTACGCGGTGGTGACAATCTCCCTGCCCATCGGGGATCTCACGTCGGTGCAGGCGCGACGCGTGGCTGATCTCGCCCGCAAGTATTGCGGCGACAATATCCGCACGACCGTCGAGCAGAATCTGGTATTTCGCTGGGTGGCCGAAAAAGATTTGCCGGAGTTGTACCGCGAGTTGAAAGCCAGCGGGCTTGGTGATTTCGGCGCGGGAACGATTCTCGACGTGGTCGCCTGCCCCGGCACGGACACCTGCAAGCTGGGCATCGCTTCGTCGCGCGGACTCGCTCGCGAATTGCGCCAGCGGCTGGCGGACCAGTATTTCACCATGGACGCCGCCGTGAGAGGGTTGCGCATCAAACTCAGCGGTTGTTTCAACTCCTGCGGCCAGCACCATCTGGCCGACATCGGTTTTTACGGCAACAGCCGCACGCTGGCCAACCGCAAGGTGCCACATTTCCAGGTGTTGCTTGGCGGCAAGTGGCTCGACAACGCGGGATCGTATGGTCTCGCCATCGGTTCGGTGCCGTCGAGGAACGTGCCCGTCGTGGTTGAGCGGATCACCAAGCGGTTCGTGAAGGAGCGGCAGGGCGACGAGAGTTTTCAGGATTTCATCGCGCGCATCGGCAAGTCCGAGAGCCGTAAGATGCTCGAAGATTTGATGGAAGTGCCCGCTTACGAGAAGGACCCCACATTCTATTCCGACTGGGGCGATCCGCGGGAGTTTACCATGGGCGACATGGGCATGGGCGAATGCGCGGGCGAAGTTGTGTCCCGCATCGATTTCGACCTGCAAGCCGCCGAACGCCTGTGTTTCGAGGCGCAGCTCAAACTGGAGGCGAAGGATTTGGCCGGCGCCGACGCGTTGGCCTACAAATCCATGCTCCAGGCAGCGCAGGGCCTGGTCAAGGAACTGTGGCACGACGTTCCGAACGATCCCGAAGTTATTGTGAAAGAATTCCGCGTGCGGCTTTTTGAGCCAAAACTGTTCTGGGACCGGTTCGCGGGTGGCAAGTTCGCCCAGGACTTTTTCCGTCGGCATGACAATCCGCCGTCACGCTATGACCACGACGAAGTCCATCGGCTCATCGAGGAGTCGCAATTGTTCATTGAGGCCGCGCACGCCTGCGCCGACAAATTGCGCGAGCAAAAAGCGGCGCAGATGAGCCAGGTTCTCAAGTAACGGAAGCCGATTCGACATGGACCTTTACAAAATCGGCATCAAGATATTCGTGACCAACCCGCAGGCGGTGCGTCTCCGTGATTTCATTCCGGTATTTCACGGTTGGATTCAGCAACAGAAAATCGCGGGCCATCTCTTGATCGACGTGCATGACTACTCGCACGTCCATAATGGCCCCGGTATCCTGCTCGTCGCGCATGAAGGCAACTTCAGCGTGGATCAGGAAGGCGGACGACTCGGGCTGTTCTATTACCGCAAGCAACCACTTCAGGGCGGACTGGAGGCGAATCTGAAGAGCGCCTTGCAGACGGTCCTCCAGGCCTGCAAATTATTGGAATCAGAACCAAAGTTGGACGGCCTCAAGTTTGATACGAAGGAGATCCTCGTTCTGGCCAACGACCGTCTTCTTGCGCCAAATGACGCAGCCGGGCGCGCCAAGATCGAGCCGATCATTGCTCGCACGCTCGGCAAAGCCGCACTCGCACCCCAGTCTGCCGACTCGCGCGAACGACTGGCTTTCGTGGTCACTCGTAGCTAAAATAGCAGCGTGACTATTCTCGCGGCACACCGCCAGCATTCGCGTCGTTTCGAGGAGTTCAAATACGTCTATCCCGTACTCTCCCGGCGTAGCCACGGCATTTCCCTCGGCCTGAATGTCAATCCCGACAAAGCCTGCAACTTCGATTGCATCTACTGCCAGGTCGACCGCACAACCGAGTCGGCGGTCAAGAAGTTCGACCTGCCAATCGCGGAGCAGGAGTTGCGCGAGATGCTCGAGATGGTGCGCTCCGGCGAAATCGCGCAACATGCGCCATTCAACTCGGTTCCCCACGATCTTATCCGTTTGAATGACATTGCCCTGAGCGGCGACGCCGAGCCGACCACGTTGCCGAACTTTTCCGAGACGATCCAGATGATTGCGCGCGTCAAACCGCCCGCGGCGAAGATTGTCTTGATCACGGATGCGGGCGGATTGGATCGCCCGGATGTGAAACGCGGTCTCGAAATCATGGATGCCAACAACGGTGAAATCTGGGCGAAACTCGACGCCGGTACGGAAGACTACTTCAAGTTGATCAACCGCACGAAGATTCCGTTCGAGCGCATACTAAGAAACATTTCCGAAGCCGCGAAAGTTCGCCCCATCGTCATCCAAAGCCTGTTCTTGAAGATTCGCGGTGTTGGCCCGAGTGATACCGAGATCGCCGCATTTTGCCAGCGTCTCCGCGACATTGGCAACATCAAGATCGTCCAGGTTTACACCGTTGCCCGCAAGACAATGACGATGGTCGATGGCGTCCCGGCCTGGCAGTTCATAACCGCACTCTCGAATGCGGAAGTGGACGCGGTTACGGCGCGGGTTAAGAATGAGGCTGGAGTCAAGGCTGAGAGTTTTTATGGACAGTAGATGGAGGATCGTTCTATGCCAGTAGAACTTCTCGACCAGCTGGTGACGGTCGCCCGATACGATTTGTCGGCTGACGCGCATGTCGCCAAATGCGTTTTGGAGGGAGCTGGGGTTGACTGCACGTTGGTGGATGAAGAAATTGTCAGCTTGGACTGGTTCTACTCACTCATGATGGGTGGGATAAAACTTTGCGTGCGGCAGTCCGAGGCAACGTTGGCGCGGGAGATTCTCACGTCGGGCCTGTCTCAGGACGGGTTGGGAGACCCGGCGGAGCCGGTTGAGCAAGAACTACGACCGCAGTGTCCGCACTGCGGAGCTGCGGATGTGATTCACCAGCGGATTTGGCATCGCTTCGCGATGGGCTCGCTCTTCGCGCTGGGCCTTCCGATTCCGATTCGGCGTAATGGCTGGAAATGCCGCAAATGCTGTCGGGAATGGCGCGGTTAGTGTCGCGTGTGAACGCTGAGAGTTTCTACCGATAGTGAATGACAAGATCGCTAGTTATGCTACCAACTGTAGCGCACTGCCACTCTTTCGATGGGTAATACCTCTGTCCATCGAGCGGCTACCTCCTTGCCGCGAAAACAACATCACGGCGTGTCGCACCTAGCTATCGTTAGCTGATAATTTGACTGGACGCGGCGCACTGGAATGGGTATAGTCGGCACAGTTCTTTGACAAGGGACCTCCTTCTTGAGGATGCTATGAAGGCCAAGGGATGGGGTGTCTGTCGGGATTATTGCGGTGATCACCGGCAAGGGGGGCCCTATACGTTTCTGCGAAACGAACCCACCGTTTTTGCGGCAGAAATGTTGTATATCATTCATGCTACAAGATACTTATGTCGTTTGCAGAGGGTTTTTGCAGGTGGGTTCGTTTTGGAAAACGAACCCACCGGGAGGGTGTTTTCGGGGGTGTTTGGCAGGAAAGTGGGGGTATTTTCGAGGACGAAGCCAGAATGTCGGTTACGTCACCTGGATCTCCCCATGACGGTTTGTGGAATTAGGACACGACCCTACACCTGGCGGTCACGCCCGGTCGGTGGGGTTGTCGGTAGTGATAAAATGCGCTCTTGCGAGCGTAGCAAGATTTTTTTCAGTTGCGCGTTGAGAAAATTTCCGTCTAAATTGTGTCATCGCATGTGTGGCGGGAAAACCCTTTGGCAAGGAAACTCTCATGAGTCATTACGGTCTTGAAAATCACGGTATCGTGGGCGCGGGCAAGGTGCACTGGAACCTGCCGGTGGCGCCGTTGGTTGAGGAGGCGATTCGACGCGGCGAAGGCCGGCTGACCAGTAGCGGCGCGCTGAATGCATTGACGGGGAAGCGGACGGGACGTTCGCCGCGCGACAAGTGGACCGTGGAGGAACCATCGAGCCGCGACAAGATTTGGTGGGGCAAAGTCAACCAACCCATTTCCGAGCAGAACTATCTCGGCCTGCAGCAGGAAGTGTTCGCCTACCTGCAGGGCCGCGAATTGTTCGTGATGGACGGCTTTGCGGGCGCCGACCCGCGCTATTCGATGCCGATCCGCATCGTGACCGAGTTTGCCTGGCACAATCTTTTCGTGAAGCAGCTTTTTCGTCGCGCCACTCCTGAGCAACTCGAGTCGCATGTGCCGGAATGGACGGTCATCAACGCCTGCCGTTTCGCGGCCGACCCGAAGAAGCACCGGATCAACAGCGAGACGTTTATCGTCGTGGATTTCTCACGCAAAGTTGTGCTCATCGGCGGGACGCAATACGCCGGCGAGATGAAGAAGAGCATTTTCTCCGTGCTTAATTACGTACTCCCCCAGCAAGGTGTGCTCCCCATGCACTGCTCGGCCAACGTCGGCAAGGACGGCGACGTGGCGATCTTCTTCGGATTGAGCGGCACGGGCAAGACCACGCTCTCCGCCGATCCAAACCGCGGGTTGATCGGCGACGACGAGCACGGCTGGAGCGATCACGGTGTGTTCAATTTCGAAGGCGGTTGCTACGCCAAGTGTATCAAGCTGACGAAAGAACGGGAGCCGCTCATTTGGGATGCAATCCGGTTCGGTTCGGTGATTGAAAATGTGGTGGTTGATCCGCTGACGGGCGAACCTGATTACATGGATGACTCGCTCACCGAAAACACGCGCTGCGCGTACCCGCTGGATTACATTGCCAACGCCGTGCCGAGCGGCATGGGTGGACATCCGAAGGCGATCGTCTTCCTCGCGTGCGACGCGTTCGGCGTAATGCCACCCGTGGCGCGGCTCAATCCTTCACAGGCCATGTATCATTTTATGGCCGGCTACACTGCGGCGCTCGCGGGTACGGAATCCAACATGGGCAAAGACCCGACGCCAACTTTCTCGGCGTGCTTCGGCGCGCCGTTCCTGCCGTTGCCGCCGCAGACGTACGCCCAATTGCTCGCGGAAAAAATGCGCAAACACAACGTCCATTGTTATCTGCTCAACACGGGCTGGGTTGGCAATGCGTTTGGTCAAACCCCGCGCATCTCGCTCCAGATCAACCGCAACAACGTCACTCAAATCATCGACGGCACACTCGACAGGGCTGAGTTCCAGAAAGACCCGATCTTCGGTTTCGAAGTTCCGAAGGCGCTGCCGGGAGTACCGCCGGAATTATTGGCGCCGCGGTACGGCGCGAAGGACGCGGCCGACTACGATCGTCGCGCGAAGGATCTGGCGGGCAAATTCGTAAAGAACTTCGAGCAGTTCCAGGGTGTGTCCGCGGAAATCGTGGCGGCTGGGCCGAAGGCATGAGGTCAGGATTGCCGGTCGTTTCGGTGAAGCGGCTTCGGCCCACAACGCTTGCGCCGACCCGTTCCTTTGGTTATGCTCTGCGTCCATGCCGAAAACCTCCGAGAGCGCCGAGGATTACCTGGAGCGCATCTACGAATTGACCGAGGACAAGGGCCGCGCACGCATGGTGGACATTGCGCGATCTCTGCGCATCCGCCAGGCTTCGGTGACGCAGATGGTGCAGAAGCTCGGCGAACACGGTTTTGTTCGCTATGAGAAGTATCGCGGCCTCGTGTTGACTTCCAAGGGCAAGGGCGTCGCGCGCGCCGTGCGCCGGCGGCATCGGGTGCTGGAGGAATTCTTCGAGTTACTCGGCGTGGATCGCCATACGGCCCAACTCGATTTGGAAGGGATCGAGCATCATCTCAGCCCGGCCAGCGTCGAAAGGATCGAGGAACTCGTGCTGTTTCTGAAGAAAAACTCCGGTGTTCTGGCAAAACTGAACTCCGGTCGTCACGAAAGGGTGTCATGAAGCGACAGTTTGCAATGCTGGCGGTCGCGATGCTGGTGCTTGCTGGCGCATCGCTGGCCGCGGAAATCGTCGACGGTGTCGCGGCCATTGTCAACGACAAGGTCATCACGTACAGCGAAGTGCGCAGTTTCGTGCAGCCCGTCGCGCAACAACTCCGCCGCAATTTCTCCGGGCAGGATTTGGTCGATCAGGTACGCAAGGCGGAAACGGACGCTCTCGACCAACTTATCGAACGTGCGCTCATCATCCAGGAATTCAACGAGAAGGGTTACAAAATCCCCGAAACCGTCATTGAGCAACAGATCAATGATATCATCTCCAGCGATTACGGTGGCAATCGCGCGGCGTTCGTGAAAACTCTCGAAGCCGAAAACCTCAGCTTGTCGCAGTATCGCGACCAGGTGCGTGAACGGGTGATTATCCAGGCCATGCGCGGCCACAAGACGCAGCAGACCATTGTGGTGTCTCCCTATAAAATGGAGAAGTATTACGGTGAAAATCTCGACCAGTACAAAGTCGGTGAACAGATCAAGCTTCGCATGATTTTCATCAAACGCGGCGAACCCATTCCCGTAACGAGTGTCGCAGAACAGACGCCGCCGTCCTCGACCAACCAATTATCACAGACCAACTTAGAGACCACCGTCACCACCGCGAATCTGGAAGTCGCCGCCGCCGCTTCGACGACAACGGTTTCGCAAGCAACGACTGTGACAAACGCCGCCGAAGCCGCCACAACGAATACCACGGCGACCGCTTCCACCAACGAAACGAATGCTCCAACGGTCGCCAAGGAGCCAGCCGCACCGGCCCCGGTCGATCTGCAACGCAAGCTCGCGGATGAAATCCTGGCGAAACTGGATGCCGGCGATGGTTTTGAAAGCATGGCCCGAGTCTACTCCGAAGGCAAGGAAGCGAAGGAGGGTGGCGACTGGGGCTGGATCGGCAAGGATGTCCTGCGCAAGGAACTCAACGAAATCGCCTTCTCACTGAAAGCTGGTCAGTACAGCCATGTCATCGAGACGGCGGAAGGCTACTACATTCTCCAGGTCGAAGATGTGAAGCCGGCGCATACGGTCGCGCTTGCCGAGGTGCGCGACGATATCGAGAAAATTCTCCTCCAACAGCAACGGGCCAAAATGCAGGAGGACTGGGTCAAGGACCTCCGTGCCAAAGCCTACATCCATCTTTTCTAAGCAAATACCAAATCGTCCCCGCATTGGGATCACGCTGGGCGACCTCGCGGGCATCGGACCAGAGGTCGTGGCCAAGGCTTTGAAATCCGGCCGGCTCAACCGCTGTTTCGATTATGAGGTCATTGGCAACCCACGCACGAAACGTCGTGCCGACGCTGCGGATTGGGTTGTCGAGGGTGCGGAACGCTGCCTCGCTGGTGATCTCGCCGCGCTCGCAACCGCGCCGATCACCAAGGAGCTTTTGCAACGCGCCGGCTATCCGTTCACCGGCCAGACAGAACTTCTGGCTCACCTCTCGCACACCAAGCGATTCGCCATGATGCTCGCGGGTGGGCCCTTGCGAGTGGCGCTCGTAACCACGCATGCGCCGCTGCGCGATGTCGCGAAACTCATTACCGTGCGCAAGATCCTGGAAGTGATCGAGCTGTCAAACCAGATCTGTCGACGGTTCGGTATTCGACGTCCGCGAATCGCTGTCGCGGGACTCAACCCGCACGCCGGCGAAGGTGGTCTGCTGGGTGATGAAGAGCGGCGTATCATCGGGCCGGCGGTGAAACGCGCCGCGCGCCGCGGCATCGCCGTCAGCGGACCGCATTCGGCCGACACGCTGTTTTATCGTGCTGCTCACGGCGAATTCGACGCCGTCGTGGCCATGTATCACGACCAAGGGCTTGCGCCATTCAAGTTGATCGCCTTCGACAACGGCGTAAACCTCACGCTCGGACTCCCGTTCATCCGCACGTCGCCCGACCACGGCACGGCACCCGACATCGCCGGCAAAGGCGTCGCCCGACCCGACGGGATGATCGCCGCGATCAACATGGCGGCGCAATTGGCGACCACAAAATGACGCTCACGCAAGTCCGTCAACTGCTTGCCGAATTCGACATCCGTCCGAGCAAGGCACTCGGGCAGAACTTTCTCATCGACGGCAATATCCTGCGGATTCTTATCGAACAGGCGGATCTTCGTGGTGATGAAACCGTGCTGGAGATCGGACCGGGGTTGGGAGCGCTGACCGTGGAGTTGGTGGCGCGCGCCAAACGGGTGGTCGCCATCGAGAAGGACAGACGGCTCTGCCAGTATCTGCGCGATCACCTGGACGGCGTGGCATTGATCGAAGGCGATGCCGTGAAAGTGCTGGAGCAACCTGATTTTCACGTCGCGCTGCCCTACAAGGTCGTTTCCAACCTCCCGTACAGCATCTCCACGCCAATTCTCGAACGCCTGATCGAGCGCGCGGACCAGCCGCGCGCGATGGTTCTCACGCTGCAGCGTGAAGTCGCGAACCGCCTCGCCGCGACGCCGCGACACAAGGACTACGGCGCGCTGACAGTGTTCACACAACTCTGGTATCACGTCACGATCGCGCACATCATCTCGCCGGGATGTTTCTACCCTGCCCCGCACGTGGACAGTGCCATCGTGGTCCTGGAGCGACGCGATCCACGCGTGAAACTCCTGGCCGACGCGCCATTTCATGATGTGGTGCGTGCGGGATTTGGTCAGCGTCGCAAGATGCTGCACAAACTGCTGGTTGAATTTGGCGATGTGGATGCGGCCTTTGCCGCCGCTTCCGTGGCCCCTGCCGCGCGCGCGGAGGAATTGGCCATCGACCAGTGGATTACGCTCGCGAACTCCCTGCGGTCAAAAACCTAATGAGCGCGAGCTCAGCCTTCGACACTGGGGTGCGGAACAGGCGTTGGCGTGATGGACTGTGAGCGCGGCGCGAGCTTGAGCTTGTTCTTGGCCGCGTTGCCTTCTTTGGTCTTCGACCAGCGCTTGGCGACGTATTCCAGAATCTTGCGGCCAAACTTCTGTTCTTCCCCCGTGCCTTCGCTGAAGTGGAACCCGATGTAGCTGAGGTCAGCCGCTTCCAGCGCCTTTTCCTTCTTCAACCGGTCAAACAGCTTGAAGCCCTTGTCCGGCAGGAGTGCCTGAAATCCCCTCAGCGCCTGGTCTTCCGCCCGCAGATGCGGCGTCAGGTCCTTCGCGGACTGCTTGACGTTGCAGACGCTGAGTTCAAAACGCAATTCCGTGTCGGACGCCTCGGAACGCGCCACCTGCTTCAGGCAATCCACGGCCTTGGCCCATTTCCGGGCCTTCTTGTATTTCAAACCGACCTCGCGATAGACGTTGTCGACCAGCTTGGGGTCGATGTTACGAAGGAAATAGAGCAACGTCTCATACCGTTGATCGCCGCTCTCAAGGGCGCGCGCGGCCAACGAGGCGAATTTCTTGTGCGTCTTCCGGTCCACCGACGGACCATGCGGCTTGAGAATCTTTGCCAGCCGCCAGGCACGCTCGGACTTGCGTTCACGAGCCAGCGCGCCGAGCAGCAGTTTGGTCGCACCCTTGTGCCGGGCGAGCGCCCCTGCGGCGATTTCGCTGACCTGCGGGTCCGTATGCGCGAGCAGCGTCATCATCAACCGGTTCGTGGCCGCGTTGTCGTTCGACGCGAGCTTGCGTGTGGCAAACGCGCGGACGCTCGGGTGCTTGCTCTTGAGCAACTTGCGCCACTGGGCGTCGTACGACTTGCCGAGCGGTAGCTTCTCGATAATGTCCAATGCGTTCTGGACGATGTTTTGGTAATCAGGTTCGCCGAGGTACTTGACCATCTCGCGGGCGATCTGGTTGACCGTCGCACCGGTATATTGCAAACCCTTCAGACCGATGAGCGCGCTACGGCGGATGTAACCCAGATTCCTCGACGTACTGTATTTCAACAAAACCTTCCGCGCATCCGGTGCGCCGATGTAGCCAATCAACAACAGACAGGAAGTCAGCACCCGGTCATTTTTCTTCACCGCCGAGGTGGTCATGAATTTGGTAACCTGCTTGTGCAGGGCCACCTTTGCCTTCGGCTCCGCATCAACGATGTGGCGACGAACAGCCTGGCAGGCTTCCTTCACCAACTCAAAATCGGGGTCGAACAACGCGTCGAGAATAAGTTGCATCGCGTCGCGGTTGTGGATGCGCGCCAAAATATCAATCAGCACGCGCTTCTGTTGCAGGTTGGCCTTGGAAAATTGAGCGCGGAGGCTGGCGACATTGTCGCCGCCCGTGCGCGCGATGATCGCCGCGGCGCGCAACTTGGTCTCGGTCTCCGGTGCCTCCAGCAGCGGCAGCACATACGGGACAACAGCGCGCGAATCGAGCGCCTCAAACGCTTCCAGCACATAGCGCGTCAGCAGTTGGTTCGCGTCCTTCAAAGTCGCACCCAGCGCTTTGATGACCACATCCTGCTTCGGTCGTAATTCGGCGATCACCATGGCCGCCGCGCAGCGCCGCATTCCGTCTGGGCTTTGCAGCATGCCGCAAATGGTCTGGAGGGTTTTGTCCATATCGGGCCGATACGCTAACAGAACGACCGCGCACTTGCAATGCGGGCGCATTTCTTATAATCTCCTGCCAATGGCATGGTATTTGGACTGCATAAGTGTTTGGAGGATAGCCTGTTGCAAGGCTGATAACGCGTGAAATCCCACCCTTTCAAGCGCCTGCAGCAAATTTATTCGCAACCTTTTTTCGACCTTATCCAACAGTCTCGGGCCGTTTATTTGAAGAATTGGCCGAATAACGAGGTCCAACTTTGCACCCTTCTGAGCATCAAAACCGGCGGTTGCAGCGAGGATTGCGCTTATTGTTCGCAGAGCGCACGTTATGAAACCGGGTTGGAGACCGAGCGCCTCTTGTCCACCCCCGAAGTGCTGGAAGTCGCCCGCCGCGCGAAGTCCAACGGCTCGACCCGCTTCTGCATGGGCGCAGCATGGAAGGGTGTCCGCGAAGGAACCCACGCTTTCGATTCCGTGTTGGAGACCGTGCGCGAAGTCAGCAAGTTGGGAATGGAAGTCTGTGTCACGCTGGGCCAACTCACCGAAGTTGCTGCGCAACAATTGAAGGAAGCGGGCGTCACCGCCTACAACCACAACCTCGACACCAGCCCCGAATTCTATCCACAGATCGTCACCACCCACACCTTTCAGGATCGCCTCGACACCATTCGCGCCGTGCAAAATGCCGGCATGTCCGTTTGCAGCGGCGGCATCATCGGCATGGGCGAAACCGTCGACGACCGCCTCCGCATGCTGGAAGTGCTCGCGAATTTCGACCCGCCCCCCGAAAGCGTCCCCATCAACTGCCTGATGGCCATGCCCGGCACGCCTCTGGGAGACCAACCACCCGTCGATATCTTCGAGCTTGTCCGCTTGATCGCCACGACGCGTATCGCGGTGCCGCGCGCGAAGGTCCGGCTGTCCGCCGGCCGCTCCCGCCTGTCGCGCGAAGCCCAGGCCCTCTGCTTCTTCGCCGGCGCCAACTCCATTTTCTACGGCAACAAACTCCTCACCGCCCAAAACCCGGAAACCGATGCCGACCACCAACTCCTGCAAGATTTGGGGCTCGTCCCACAACCCCCGTTCTCCGATCTCACTCCCTCCGCCGCTGAAAAAGTAGCAGTCAGTACATAGCGCCTCAGAATTTGGGCCTCCAATCTGAGCCCTAAATGACTCCACAACGCAGTCTTTTCGGCATCCAACCCTCTTAAAAACCCCTAAAAATGGGTTCGTTTTCCAAAACGAACCCACCGACTTTTCCTCGTAATTTCTATTACAACCAGTTCCCTCCACGCCACTTCCATAAATAATTTCTCTCAAAAACGGTGGGTTCGTTTGGTAGAATGGCACATTTCTTTCGCGGTTCTCCCCTCTTGCTGAAGATCCGGACCGACCTGTTCGCCGCCACATTTGTGCGTAATTCACACGGTTATCCTATGCCGGCGCTGAGAAACCCGTGACCGCACTGCGGAAGCTTTGGAAGGGGACTTATATACAATGTTACCCTGATTCCGGTTCGTCTTGATTTCCCAGTGCATTTACAGACTTGAGCGGCAGTGAGGGCAGATTTTCGCATCCGGCTTGATTACCTCGGCACAGGCCGGGCATTTAGGGCGTCGGTCTGGGCCAACGTAAACAATCAGCCAGCCCACTGGCCCCAACAGCAACGACCACAGGATAGCCGCGCCGGTTCGGCCACGGCTCTTTCCGAATGCAGTTCCAAGCAGAATGTTCAAAGGAATCCAGACGAATATCAGACCTTCGTAGAAATGCAAAATAGCCTGTCTGTGCCTGATAAACTCTTGCTGATAGCCAAGTCTCGTATCGACCGGGTTTTCTTGATTGTAATTCTTGTTCACAATGAGGACGAAGCGGGATGGACTCATTGCGAAGAGGCGGGCATCCGACCTGTTCCATCCCTCATCATTCCCGAATCCATCTTGCGCCATTCTCCAGTCCGGTACGTGTAAGTGAGAAGAAACCGTTCGCATCGGTCTTCGTGTGATAGTCGGTCGTACCGCGCACCGACGTATCATTCACTTCAAACCTCACGTTGGCCAGAGCCACTTGCTCGCCATACTGATCTACTACTCTTCCGTAAAAGGAGATTGGGGTTATCCACCAAAGAGCAGGATTCAAATTCCGGCGTTCTTGCTCGGGACTAAGTTCAGCTGACGTTCTAGGGTCAGCCACCAAGCGACCGACGCGAATCCGAACGCGAGAACCACGATTATAATTCGAACTCTCTTCATGGCGGTAAAAAAGTCGGTCGGATAAATCATTTTCTCTACATTCACGTCCATCATCAACCAAAATGTCTTCTTTCTTGCCTCCGGCCGTCTAAAACGTTACACTACGCTCGTTCGTTCAGGCGTCAGCGGTCGGAGTGCGGGCCATGACTCTCGAGGAACTCAGACTTCAACGGGTGGTGCAGGGTGTCCTGGTGCGCAACTACGTCGACACCCAGAAACTCGACGTGGAAATCATCGGCTCTTCCGTCTACATCGAAGGCGTTTTCCAGGTCTTCGATTACCATCCCGGCAAGAAGAAGGACGAAAACGTCGAGAAAGACCTGGGCCTGCAACGAACCCTCCTGCACATCGAACAACAGATCCGCGGCATGGGCGAGGTCTCGTATCTGCAGATGAAACTGAAAAATTGGGAGCGCCGCGGCCAGCAGTGGGTGGCCAGGCACGAAACACTTGGCTGACTCAATGCGTCGTGTTCCCGCCGCCACTCGCCGTCGCGCCGAATCCTTCCACGGCAAACCATTCTGCGGGCAGTTGCGTGCCATAGTCGCCTTCGTACACTTCCAGGCGTGATTTTTGTTGGTTCGGCAACGATTGGCCCGGAGGCAAAATCGCCGCCTCCATCCCGCGCGGCACCCACGCCTCGCCGATCTTCTTGAAGCTGGTGACCGCGAAACGTCTCACCAAACTCCCGTCCTTATTAAACGCTTCCGCCCGCAGCAGCGCGTAATACTCCTTGTCGATCCAGATCTTCACGCGCGCATACGGTTCGCCCTCCACCGCGATCTCAATCGCAAAACAATCACGGCCACGCACCCGTGCGTCAGCGTCGAGCAACTTCGGGTTTGGCCAGCGTAAAAACGGCAGTCCCAGGTCGTAATACGAAAACTCCGACCCGAGCAACTTCTCCGTCCGTCGGGTGCCAACCAGTTCGCCGACACCGCGCAGATAAAAGTGTGGTTCGCCCTTTACGGGCTGGACGACCAACGCCTGGGTTTGCGCCGCCCGATAGACCGTGCGCGTCTCCGTTGGAGTGTTCTTCACGAGAATCTCCACCATCACGGGATCTTCGCTTCCCACGAACAGCCGCGCCTTCAACGAAAAATCCTTCGCCGGCCGATTCGCCAACACCCGCTCCAGGATCACCCGCGCGTCCTGGTTGGTCGTCACGGAATCGGCGTACCCATTAAGGCAAAGCAAAGAGAACAGGGCGAGGACTGGGTAAATTCTCATTCCAGCCCCCGGTTGTAGCGGAAAACGCTTGCGGGGACAAGCATGCATCGTTAGCCTTGACAGCGTGAAGCCTCTTGATGGTATCCGGGTCGTCGATCTCTCGCGCATTTTGGCGGGGCCCTATTGCTCGATGCTCTTGAGTGATTTCGGCGCGGAGATCATCAAAATCGAAAATCCCGACAAGGGTGACGACACGCGCGCCTACGGACCGCCGTTCCTTGATGGCGAAAGCGTGTACTTCCTCAGCATCAATCGCGGCAAGAAATCGCTGACGCTCAACCTCAAGACGGCCGCCGCCCGCGAAGTCCTGACGAAACTCATCCAGCAGTCGGATGTGTTGTTGGAGAATTTTCGCCGCGGCTACCTGGCAAGCATCGGTTTCGGCTACGAAGAGGTCGTGAAACTGAATCCGAAAATCATCTACGCCTCGGTCACGGGTTACGGCCACACCGGTCCCTGGGCGGATCGACCCGGCTACGATCTCGCGATTCAGGGGCAAAGCGGCATCATGAGTCTCACGGGCGACCCAAATGGCGAACCGTACAAAACCGGCACGTCGTTGGCCGACATCACCGCCGGCATCTACGCCACCCTCGGCATCCTCCTCGCGTTGCAGGCCCGCCAGCGCACCGGCAAGGGTCAGAAGGTCGATGTGTCGCTGCTCGATGGACAGGTCTCGTTCCTCACCTATCAAGCCGGTATCTACTTCGGCACCGGCAAATCGCCGACACGCAAGGGGAACCAGCATCCCACCATCGTGCCGTACGAGACCTTCAAGGCCAGCGACCGCTGGTTCAACCTCGCCGCCGGTAACGACCGTCTCTGGCAACAATTCTGTGATTTGATCGTGCGGCCGGACCTGAAGACCAACGAGAAATTCGCCACGAACCCGAAACGCGTCCAAAACCATGCTGAGCTGCACCCGGTGTTGGAAAAGATTTTTGCCGGGAAAACCGCCGACGAATGGCTCGCGTTGCTGGAAAAAGGCGGTATTCCGTGCGGCCCCATCTACTCCGTCTCCGAGGTGCTCGAACACCCGCAAGTGCGCGCCCGCGAGATGGTCGTCGAGCGTCCGCATCCAAAGCTCAAGTCAGTGAAGATGACCGGCGTCCCCGTAAAGTTGTCGGGAACGCCGGGCGAAGTCGGAGATGCGCCCCCCCTGCTCGGACAGCACACGACAGATGTGTTGCGCGAACTGGGCTACAAAGATGACGACATCGCCAAATTGAAAAAGGCAGGCGCGATATGATCCAGGGCATCGACCACATCGGCATCGCGGTGAAGAGTATTGAAGACGCCAAAAAGTTCTGGGTCGATACCCTCGGCCTGAAAATCTCGCACATCGAGGAAGTGCCGGAACAAAAGGCACGCGTCGCCATGTTGAAAGCCGGCGACACCACCATAGAATTACTCGAACCCACCTCGCCCGACAGCCCCATCCACCGTTTCATCGAAAAACGCGGCGAAGGTCTGCATCACCTGACTCTCAAAACCGACCACCTCGCCGAGCAACTGAAGAAACTTAAGGCCGCCAACGTCAACTTGATCGACGAACAGCCGCGCCTCGGCGCCAGCGGCGCTAAGATCGCGTTCCTTCATCCCAAGTCCGCCCACGGCGTGCTCGTGGAATTGTGTGAGCCTCATGACTGAGCCACGCGAACAACCCGGCAAATTCCCCTTCACGCGCGGTATCCACGCGACGATGTATCGCGGGAAACTGTGGACGATGCGCCAGTACGCCGGCTTCGGCACGGCGAAGGAAACGAACAAGCGCTACCAGTATTTGCTCGCGCAGGGCCAGACCGGCCTTTCGATGGCGTTCGATTTACCGACGCAGATTGGCTATGACAGCGACGATGCGATGGCCCTCGGCGAAGTCGGTCGCGTCGGCGTTGCGATCTCGTCGCTGGCGGATATGGAACAGGTTTTCACCGGCATCCCCCTCGACAAGGTCAGCACGTCGATGACGATCAATGCGACCGCCGGCATTCTATTGGCGCTCTATCTCGCGGTCGCCGAGAAACAGGGTGTGCCATGGTCCAAAGTCTCGGGCACCGTGCAGAACGACATCCTCAAGGAATACATCGCGCGCGGCACCTACATCTTTCCCCCAGAACCTTCCCTCCGCCTAATCGCCGACATTGTCGAGTTCTGCGCGAAGGAAGTGCCGGGCTGGAACACGATCAGCGTGGGCGGCTATCACATGCGCGAGGCCGGTTGTACCGCCGCCCAGGAAATCGCCTTCACGCTCGCCGACGGCATCGCGTATGTACAAACCTGTGTTGAGCGCGGCCTGGACGTCGACAGTTTCGCCCCGCGTCTCGCGTTTTTCTTCAACTGCCACAGCAATTTCTTTGAGGAGATCGCGAAATTCCGCGCGGCCCGTCGACTCTGGGCGCACATCATGCGCGACCGTTTCGGCGCGAAGAATGAACGTTCGATGATGCTGCGTTTCCACACACAAACCGCCGGCTCGACGCTTACCGCCCAGCAACCCGACAACAACGTCGTCCGCACCACCCTCGAAGCGCTCGCCGCCGTGCTCGGTGGCACCCAAAGCCTGCACACGAACGCGAAAGACGAAGCGATTGCCCTGCCCACAGAGGAATCCGCCTTGCTCGCGCTACGCACCCAGCAGATCATTGCCTTCGAGTCAGGCGTGACGGCCGAACCAGACCCGCTGGGTGGCAGTCCTTACATTGAGTCGCTAACCGATCAACTCGCCCAGCAAGCCCGTGAATATCTGCACAAGATCGACAACATGGGCGGAATGCTCAAGGCCATCGAAAGCGGTTACGTGTACAAGGAAATCTATCACGCCGCGTACGAACACCAGAAGGCCGTCGAGCACAAAAAGAAGATCATTGTTGGCGTCAACGAATGCGTCAGTGACAAGACCCTCAAAATCCAAATGCAAAAGATCGATCCGCAGTTGGAGCCGCGCCGTCGTCGTGACCTGGCCGCGCTTCGCAAGAAACGAAGTGCCGCCAAGGTTGGAAAGTGCCTCGCAACCCTCGACAAAGCTTCTAAAGGCACGGAAAACTTAATGCCGATCATCGTCGACTGCGTGCGCAACTACGTCACCGTCGGCGAAATCTGCAAAGTCTTGCGGACAACCTTCGGCGAGTACCGGGCAAATCATTCAATATGAGTAATCACAATTTCGAATCCCGAAATCCGAAACAAACTCCAATGACCAAAATCAGAAAACTCGAAGCGGGGACGCCGGAACAGTTTCCGCAATTGCATTGTTCGAATTTCGGATTTGTTTCGTGCTTCGGATTTCGGAATTCGGATTTTCCGCCATGAACCGTCCTCTCAAAGTTTTGATTGCCAAAGCCGGCCTCGATGGCCACGAGCGCGGCGCGCTCGTCGTCGCCATGGGTCTGCGCGACGCGGGAATGGAAGTAGTGTACACCGGCATTCGCAACACACCCGAACAGATCGTCGCCGCCGCGCTACAAGAAGACGTCGACGTGATTGGATTGAGTTCGCTTTCAGGCGGACACATGGCCCAATTCAAGCGCGTGATGGAGTTACTGAAAAAGGAAAAGGTAAGTGGCCTCCTGGTGTTTGCGGGCGGCATTATTCCCGACGACGATGTGAAAAAGCTGAAGAAACTCGGTATCAAGGAAGTCTTCGGCCCGGGCAGTTCCATCGCCAGCATTGCGGAATTCATCACGAAGAGCCGACGATGAAGATGCACGGCAACGAACTCACCAAGCTGGTGACCCGTCTCGAAAGCGGCGAGCCGTTGCCGACCGCGCTCTACCGGCGCACCGGCAACGCGCGCATCCTCGGCATCACCGGCCCCCCCGGCGTGGGGAAAAGCTCGCTGATCGACCGGCTCATCGACAATTTACGCCGCCAGGACAAAACCGTCGCGGTGATTGCGATCGATCCGACCAGTCCGATCTCGGGTGGCGCGCTGCTGGGTGACCGGCTGCGGATGCAGCGCCACAGCGAGGACGAAGGCGTGTATATCCGCAGCCTGGCAACACGCCACCACCACGGCGGGGTGACCGATTCGACACCGCAGATCGTCCATGCGCTGGACGCGGCGGGCTTCGACATCGTGATCGTGGAGACGGTGGGCACGGGGCAGGATGAAGTTGAGGTTGCGGAAGTGGCGGACACCGTTGTCGTGGTCCTGATGCCCGAGTTGGGCGACGAGATCCAGCGAGCGAAATCCGGTTTAATGGAAATTGCGGATGTTCTCGTGATTAACAAAGCGGATTTGTTCAATGCCCGCGCGCCCGCAACCAGTCCCCGATACAGCGCGCTCAAGTGGGAGCGCCCGACGATTCACACCTCCGCCAAGAGTGGCGAAGGAATCACAACCCTTTGTGGGGCAATGGACATCCACCACGCATATCTTGTGCATTCCGGGAAACTCGCCAAGAGGCGCGAGCGGGCCGCGCGCGCGGAGGTGACTCGACTATTGCAATCGCGCCTGACGGCCTCTATACTTCGCGCGCTAGAAGAGCCACAGGCGCAAACCATTCTGACCGATGTCGCCAAGAGAAAGCTTGACCCGCACGACGCGGTTGAGAAACTGACCAAAGAGATTTTAGGGAGCCATACGAGGAGTTCGAAACATGCCGCCACAAGCACTCGCCGACAAACCACAAAGCGCCGCAAAACCCGCCGCTGAAGCGCGCCACTACAAAAATTTCATCAACGGACAGTGGATTGATTCGTCCTCGGGCAAAACCACTCCCAATATCAATCCCGCCAACACCGACGACATCGTCGGCCACGCGCCGCAATCGACCCGCGAAGAAGCGCAAGCCGCGATCGCTGCTGCCCAAACCGCGTTTCCGGGATGGCGCAACACGCCGGCGCCCGCGCGCGGACGCATCCTCGCCAAGGCGGTGCAACTGACTTACGAGCGTAAAGAAGAGATCGCTCGCACGATGACCCGGGAGGAAGGCAAGACCCTCAGCGAGTCGCGCGGCGAGGTCCAAAAAGGCATCAACCTCCTTGAGTATTATGCGGGCCAATCCTTTCGCATCGAGGGTCGCACCTCGCCAAGCGAGATGCCGAGCACGTTCGTCTACACACTTCGCCAACCACTCGGAGTGGTGAGCTGCGTCACCCCCTGGAATTTCCCCTTCTGCATTCCCGTGTGGAAATCCGCGCCAGCGCTGGTTGCCGGCAATACCGTGGTTTTCAAGGCGGCGAGTAACACGCCCGGCTGCGCGGAATTGCTCGCGAAGATTTATAAAGATGCCGGCCTGCCAAAAGGCGTGCTGAACCTGGTCTACGGCGGTGGCAGCACCGTCGGCGATGAGTTCGTGAACAACAAGACCGTTCGTGCAGTCTCGTTTACCGGCTCCTGTGAGACCGGCGCACAGGTCGCCCGGCAAGCCGCTTCGCATTTGGCGAAGGTTACCTGCGAAATGGGCGGCAAGAACCCGTTGGTAGTGATGGACGACGCTGATCTCGACCTCGCCGTCGAAGGCTGCGCGCAAGGTGCTTTTGGTTCGACGGGACAACGCTGCACCGCGACCAGCCGCCTGATTTTGCATAAGGCGATTGCCGATACGTTCGTTGAGAAACTGATTGAACGCGTGAAGAAGATCAAAGTGGGCGACGGCACGGAAGACGGCGTCAACATGGGTCCGGCGGTTGACAAGGCCCAGTACGAAACCGACCTGCGCTACATCGAGATCGCCAAAAAGGAAGGCAATAAGTGCTTGATCGGCGGCGCGGCGCTCACCGAGGGGAAACTCGGGAAAGGTTATTTTGTGGCGCCGACTGTATTTGACAACGTGAAGCCCGAAAACACGCTGGCGCAGGAGGAAGTCTTCGGCCCGGTGCTGGCGGTATTCCGCGTGGGTGATTTCGAGGAAGCCATGACCATCGCCAATAACGTGCAGTTCGGACTGACCTGTTCGATTTACACGGGCGACGCGAATCTCGTGATGCGGTTCACGGATCGGATCGAGGCGGGCATGGTCCACATCAACTCGCCGACCGTCGGTGGCGAAGCGCAACTGCCGTTTGGCGGATTCAAGTCAACCGGCTACGGCAGCCGCGAAATGAGCGACGAAGGCATGAATTTCTTCACCCAACTAAAAACCGTGTTCTACGACTACACGGGCGTTAAGCGTCAAACCAACATTTATTAAGGAGAGCGCGACATGGCACGCATCGTACGTGGCGGACTGATTCAAGCGACCAACCCGGAGCCGGGCACGTCGTCCGTCAAGAAGATCAAGCAGGCGATGATCGAGAAGCACGTGAAGCTGATCGAGCAGGCGGCGAAAAAGGGCGTGCAAGTGCTCTGCATGCAGGAGATTTTTTACGGCCCGTATTTTTGCTGTGAACAGGAGATCAAGTGGTATGAATCGACCGAGCGTGTCCCGGATGGCCCGACGACCAAGTTGATGCAACGGCTCGCCAAGAAACACGGGATGGTGCTCGTCGTCCCCATGTACGAGGAAGAAGCCACGGGCATCTATTACAACACGACCGCCGTCATCGATGCCGATGGCAGGTATCTCGGCAAGTATCGCAAGAACCACATCCCGCACTGCCAACCGGGCTTCTGGGAAAAGTTTTACTTCAAACCCGGCAACCTCGGCTATCCCGTGTTCGAGACCGCCATCGGCAAAGTGGGCGTTTATACCTGCTATGACCGTCACTTCCCCGAAGGCTGGCGGCTGCTCGGGCTAAACGGCGCCGAGATCGTCTTCAATCCCAGCGCCACGGTGGCAGGACTGAGCGAATACTTGTGGAAACTCGAACAACCCGCCGCGGCAGTAGCCAATATCTTTTACGTCGGCGCCATCAATCGCGTCGGGACGGAAAAACCCTGGGACTTTGGCGAATTTTATGGCCAGAGCTACTTCGCCAATCCACGCGGCCAAATAGTCGCGGAGGGTCCGCGTAACAAAGACGCCGTGATCGTCGCCGACCTGAATCTCGACATGATTCGGGAAGTGCGCAATGTCTGGCAGTTTTATCGCGACCGCCGGCCCGAGACCTACAAGGATATGAGCGAGCTGCTCCCGTAGCCTGATGAACGTGCCCATCCAGGAACTCGAAGGCGTTCGCATCACGAACGGCATTCACGAAGTCACGGACAATATCTCGCATTCGCCGTACTGGAACGAGGACATTGCCCCGACGTTGGTGAAAGACCGCAAGTGGAGCATGAAGGACATCGCGGCATTGTGGATTTCGATGTCCGCCTGCATTCCGACCTACATGCTCGCCTCCTCGCTCATCTCCGAGGGCATGAACTGGTATCAGGCGGTCCTTACGATTTTTTTCGGGAACGCCATTGTGCTGGTGCCGATGATTCTCAACGCGCATGCAGGCACCAAATACGGCATCCCCTTCCCCGTCTACTGTCGCGCGTCGTTCGGCATCCGTGGCGCGAATATCCCCGCCCTGCTGCGCGCGTTCGTCGCCTGCGGCTGGTTCGGTATCCAGACCTGGATCGGTGGCTGGGCGATTTACAAGATCATCACCATCTACGTGCCCGCGTGGGATTCCCTGCCAAACTGGTGGGGCGGCATTAACATCGCGCAGTTTGCCTGCTTCATGGTTTTTTGGAGCATCAATATGTTCGTCATTTACAAGGGCATCGAATCGATTCGCATCCTCCTTGACATCAAGGCGCCGCTACTCATCCTGCTCGGCCTGGCATTGCTCGCCTGGGCGTACCACGCCGCCGGCGGTTTCGGGCCGATGCTGTCTCAGCCGTCCGCGTTTGTGGCCGGTGGCCCAAAGGCAGGACAATTCTGGTTGGTGTTTTTCCCGGCGTTGACCGGCATGATAGGTTATTGGGCCACGCTTTCCCTGAACATCCCCGACTTCACCCGCTACTCGCGCACCCAGCGCGATCAGGTCATCGGCCAGGCGATTGGTTTACCAACAACGATGGCGCTGTATTCATTCATCGGCGTAGCTGTAACATCGGCGACGATTGTGATCTATGGCTCCACAATTTGGGATCCAGTGGTGCTGATTACGAAATTTAAGAATCCGGCCGTGCTCGGTATTTCGTTGTTTGCCTTGTGCCTGGCAACACTGGCAACCAATCTCGCCGCGAACGTGGTCAGCCCGGCCAATGACTTTTCGAACCTGTGGCCGTCCAGGATAACGTTCCGCATCGGCGGTCTGATCACCGGCATCATCGGCATCCTGATCCAGCCGTGGAAACTCGTGTCTGACCCGAGTGGTTACATCTTCACGTGGTTGCTCGGCTACTCTGCCCTGCTCGGGCCCATCGGCGGTATCCTTATCTGCGACTACTTCGTGATCCGTCGTACCCGGCTCAACCCCATTCAACTTTATTTGCGCGACGGCCAGTATTTTTATGGCAGCGGTTTCAACCCCGCGGCCATCGTGGCGCTGGTGCTGGGCATTGCGCCGAATGTGCCCGGCTTCCTCGGCACTATTAAGGTGTTGGATCCCGCTACCGTCGGGCCTTTACTGATGCACCTCTACAGCTACGCGTGGTTCGTCGGCTTTTACATTTCATTCGTTGTGTACTGGGTCTGGATGGCTCTGGTGTACAACCCGCAAATAGATAGGTAATTCCCATGCAAATGAAACCAACCCAAGCTTTGACGCCCGACCAAATCGGGCAAATGCGCGATGAGTACATCCTGCCCAGCACGATGAAGTATTTCCCGATGAACATCGTGAAGGGCGAGATGCAGTTCGTGTACGACGACAAGGGCAACAAGTATCTCGACGGATTTTCCGCGGTGGTCACGATCAGCGTCGGCCATTGCCATCCCGAGGTGACCAACCCAACCATCGAGCAGATGAAGAATCTGCAGCACATGACCACGCTGTATTACCACCCGAACCTCGTCCGTTACGCCGAAAAACTGGCGACGGTCATGCCCGGTGGCTTGAAGGTCAGCTTCTTCACCAACAGCGGCTGTGAGGCGAACGAATTGGCCGCGCTCCTTGCGAAAAACTACACCCATCAGACCGAATTCGTCGCCCTGCGCCATAGTTTTCATGGGCGCACGCTGATGGCGATGACCATGACGGGCCAATCGAAATGGCGGCACTCCCTGCCGTATGTGTTCGGGGTCACCCACATTTCGCCGGGCTACTGCTACCGCTGCCCGTTCGGCCTGAAGTATCCCTCGTGCAACGTCGCTTGCGCGCGCGAACTTGAAGACGTCATCAAGTACAACACGTCCGGCAAGATCGCCGCGTTCATCGCGGAACCGATCCAGGGATTTGGCGGCGATCGAT
>Ga0224557_1000152_pt1 | contig 79470 bp, 75 predicted proteins | sample 714S31014metaG_FD_180677 | JGI IMG/M metagenome (GOLD analysis project Ga0224557, IMG submission 180677) | Peat soil microbial communities from Stordalen Mire, Sweden - 717 S3 10-14 | ecosystem: Environmental > Terrestrial > Soil > Wetlands > Peat | place: Sweden: Norrbotten County, Stordalen...
GGGGGGAGGGCTCGCCGAGCGCAGCTGACCGAGACTCCGGGCCTGACCCTAGACGACCCGACGGCGGCTCGCGGCACACGAGCTCATTTGTCCCGTACTAAAAGCGCTTTTGGGATAGACTAAATCGATATAAATCTGCACTGACGGTGCCGACAAAAGTGAGCTGCCCCGTGACTGGCCGCAGCACTCAGCAATGACCATCAACAGCACCACCGTGAAACTCATACATGTGCTTGCCGGCTCACGTTGTCGAGTTTCACGGATGGCGCCCCGGATTCGTCAAACACCACGGTCTCGACTTCGAGCGCTCCCGCGGCCGTTGATTCGTCAACCTTCTACGGCTTCCCCGGCGGCACAGCCGCGGCGTCTCCATTTGTACTGGGGGGGGTAGGGGGGCCGCCACGACCGGGTCCACGCGGCGTGCCGCCACAGAACTGCTGGCAATAGCCTTTTGGCGGCTGGTATTCGGCGGCAATTTGACGAGCATATTCCGGATACATCGTCTGTGGACCTCCCAGTGCGGCGGCGTGCGGAATATTGTATGTGGTCGTCATACCCATGAGACTCGGATTGTCCTCCGGCGTCAGATAGCTGGGCACATTGCCGTTCAGAACGCTTTGCACCGTCTCCCCCGGCATGCAGGTGGAGGGGCTTGTAGCGCCGAGCACGAAATCCATTGGGCGGCTGGCATCGGCTTTGAACACCGTCGATAACACGTACGGTGCTGCAAGATTGACCGGATCCCGAATCACCGCCGTGATCAGCAACAAGGGACCTTGACGCGTCATGAACATCGTCAGGGTTTCCTGGTCACTGACAGGAATACCATTGCGGGTGAGGAGACCGTCTTGCATGTGTCTCGTGGTGGTCACCAGGGTGTTTCCTTGCCAAGTACCGGTGGTAAATCCGGCTGGCGTTGCCAAAGCCTGCGGCGACGGAGGACTGCGCCCGTCCATCCAAATTGTCGTCGGATGACGATCGATGGCCCCGGTCATGTTCCATGCGACGGTGGCCCCCGTCTCGGGGTCAACCGTCGGCCACATGCGAAAGCCCCACGCTGCCTGCATCAGGTAATGCAGCGAATAGGGATGGCACTGACGTTGGAGCTCATCAATGGTTTCCGGGGTGTAGTTCAACGCGCCGGCGCGTGCTTGCTCGGTGATGGGGATTCCCGCGTAGTCCACGAAATTGGGACCTTCGACCGCGGTTTGCGCTTCTTGATCGACGCTGTTGGAGTAACTGCCAGACAAGTCGACCTGCGCGTGCACACTCTGCATGGACCAGATGGCCAGGCAGCCCAACGACAGTCGGACAAGCGTTCTCTTGCGGTCAGGTATGTTACTCAATTGGCGGACCTCAATGTGCAGGCGGCAGGATGCCACTTCGAGCCGTCCGGCTCGCGCATGAATATAGGTGTCGTCGTGTAATCCCGCGTCAAGTAGACGGGATCCGAAACGATCGACGTGATGCTCAGGTATTCGAGATCAGGCGCCACACGCAAGACCTTCCAATATTCGGTGAGCGTGGCTTGATTGCTGTAAGGCACACCATTCTTCCTCAGTAACCCGGGAAGGAGATCCGTGGTGAGCACCTTGAGCGTTCCCCATTTTGGCGCGGCGCCAGCAGCCGGTCCCGGTCGACCCGGACCGTTGCGTTGACCACCACCCGGTAAACCCCCGGGGGGCGCACCGGCGCTCGCTCCCGGCATGGCGCCCCCCGGTGGTGCTCCCGGCGGGCCTCCGGCGGCGGCACCCGGTGGGGGACCTAGGGGCATTCCCCCCGGTGGCGCACCCAGGGCCGGGTCCGGTTGCTCACCCGGCGCACCCGGGATTCCGAGCATCATGGAAGGCGCGTAAGGGAGCCACGTCGCTTGCGAATTGCCTTGAATGCTTGGCGCGCCTTTCCCTGCCTCCTTCTCGAAGCGCAGCAGCCGCGTCTGCGTGCCGGAATCAGTATCCACGCGTAAGGTGTTATTGTCCGGCCACGTGATGTGCAGCCGCTCCGGGATGCGCATCAGCGCGGGAGCACCGTAAGCCTCACAGGCTTTTCCCGCCGCGTCATCCGTTTCTGCATTGAAATTATCAGAGAATTTCTCGGCCGAGTGATTGAGGGGGATGCCGCCAAACTCGCCGTTGCCCGGCACAACCATTCGATAGCGCCAGTCCTGGGTGACGAGTGAGACCCAATACCCCGCAAGTTCAAAGGGGGCTTGTGTCTGGGCCGTTCGGCTGGGGAGTTCTGCGGCTCGAACCGTTGCGTTGTTGGCCAGCATGAGCGTGCCGATCAACAGCAGTGCGCTGAACCCTTGCTTCGTGCCCACATCCGTCGGCGTGTCCAAGCCTGGAAGACTTTTCACCAACCCAGTTCTCCCATGTTGAATAATTGCCGACCCTCGTGCCCACCTCACGACTTATCTCCGCGCTGCAAGCTTTTGTAGACAGCTTCGACGAACTCACGGGTAGTCCAAGAGCCGCTATTCGAACCAAATCGACCTGCATAGCCCCGGGTCGGATCGGCCGCCTGCACCTGTTCAAGGGTGCGGCCCTGCTTCAGTAACGCAGCAACACGGTCGCGTATGACGGTGAGCATATCGCGATACATCACCAGATCGGCTTGGTCACAAAGATGTCCTCGGCCAGGGATTACCAATGTGCCGTACCAACCCGCCCACTTGGGTACAGGTGGAATGGTAAGTTCATCGACCAAGCGATTCAGTGCGTTGATCTCGCCTTGGATGCTGCCTCCGTTCGCCAAATCGATAACGGGAAAATGTGTGTCATCGAACAGGTTGCCTGCCGCGATCACATCCGCCTGCCGAAATAGCACCAAGATGTCGCCATCCGTGTGGGCTGGGGTGAACAATGCCTGGATGCCCTGTCCTCCCACGGAAAAACTCACCGTCGAGCGCGTATTGCCTTCGCTCGGCAGATTTTTCGCACCTGGCAGCTGCGACAGCCGAAGAAGCGTGTGCTCGTTGGCGTAGACCGGCGCCTTTTCCGACTTGGGTGGTCCGCGCATATTCAGGGCACCATACTGTTTGCCCGCACTTGACAGCGCATCGACGCACCCCACCCGATCCGGATCCCCGCTTGTCTCGAACACGTACCGAATCGGGCCTCGCGCCACCTGCTTCGCTGCCGCGACCACGGCCGCGCAGTCGCCTCCACCGCTATCGACCACCACGCTGCCTTGCGGCCCCGTCAGCAGCGCGAAATTCGCCCCCTGCGCGGTGGTCAACATGTACACGTTCGGCCGCACTTGCAGTACGCTCACCGGCCCCATGATGACGGCTTGGTTTGCCGGTAGCAGAGTGCTCGCCGTTGCCTTCGTGTCAGGCTGGATCACCGACGGCGCCGCGGCGTCGTTGGGACCCAGTCCAGGCGTCATGTCAATGCTGGCGGCTTCATCCACTTGCGCGAATCCCGGCGTCGCCAAGGCCCATCCCATCAGCGCCGCAGCGCCCACATAACATCTGATTCTCATAACAGCCTTCCGCAAACGGGTAACAGGTACGATAGATCGGGTCGCCATACGCTCAACACTTTACTCGCATTGAGTATTCTCTCTCGTACCCACACGTTACCCAGTTTACGTCGGTCACAGCCAGCCCGGCGAGCGCGACCACGGGGTTGCACCGCCGCGCCGGCTTAGAAACGAGCATTCAGCACGATTCCGTAGGTTCGCGGGTCGTAGGGTATGGTGGTGTAAACATTTTGCTGGACCATCAAGTAGTTCTTGTACTGGTTGTTGCCGACGTTTCTCAAGTAGGTAGTCACGAAATACTTCTTGTCGCTGGATGCCCACATGAGGTTCAAATCGCCCACCACCTGACCAGCGACATGGTTATAAGGCAACCACCCCGGATCGATGGCGGGCACATAACTGAGCTCATGGGCCGAGAGAAATCTCACATCACCGTGGAACGTGAGTGCGGAACCGCCCGGGAGCCTGAAGGAATGGTCATAGTATAGATTGGCAGTGAATGGAACGACCATGGGTATGCGGTCGAGGGAGAAGAAATCTGCAAACGTCACATTGGACCCCGGCCCAATCGCTATTTCCGTGCCGTTCTTGTCCGTATATCTGGCATTCACGTATGAGAGATCGAGGCCGACGCGATCATCGGATGTGATCTTGTAGATCGTTTCCAGTTCCCCACCAAAGGACTGGGCCGGGGAGGATAAACTCACATTGGTGGGCGTGAGCCCGTTCGGCGTCACATTCACATCGGTCGTTTGGTAGCCGCTGTAGTGGTAGAAGTACGTAGCCCCGTTGACCTGCAGCGTATCGCCGAGGAAACGATTCTTGGAGCCCACCTCGTACGCGGTCAAGGTCTCCGCCTTCAACTCCAGGACAATGGGATTATTATCGGAGCCGGTGGCCACCGCGATATCCCCGGGCGAGAAGCCTGTAGACACCGACCCGTAAACCAAGTTCTTTGGGGTGAGATCGTGCTCGAGACGCACTTTATAGGTGACGTTGTTGAAGCGCCGAATACCGGCCTCTCCTGACAAGTTCTTCGTTTCCAGAGAGGACGATGTGTAGTTCTGATCAACTCCGACGCGGGTATTGTCATAGCGCGCGCCGGCAGTCAGCCGCCACGCATCGGCGAAGTGATAAGTCGCCTCGCTGTACAGGCCCAAAGCCCGCGTGTTCTTGTCGAGCAATTCCGAGTCGAAGGCCAAGCCTGTCAGCGGGGGAGTGACGATGTCCACGATGTTCGAGTTCGCCAGATCGTTTTCATAGTACATCGTCCCTACCTGCCAAGTGACCTTTTGATCATTATCAGAGGTCAGACGCAATTCTTCGGTATGAAAGTGATCCCGAGGCGTATTGGTGGTCTGGTTGAGCAACAGAAAAGACTGGGTGTAATTATTGTTATGAGACTCCCAGGTGCGTAAGGCAGGTTCGTAGGTCAAGGTGGCGAACCCGAGATTCCAATTGACGGTCGCCCAGTACTGCCGGAACTGATTGTTGCCGGTACCCGTGGGCGTGGCGACAAAATCATATGTATTCGGCTTCCCCGGTGGCAAAAGGACCGTCGTATCCCCGTTCCGGGTGACGTTATTTTCACCGGCCACCCCCACCAGCACGGACAGGTCGGAATTCGGCTGGTAAAGTAGCTTGACTCTGCCGTCGGTGGTGGTCAGCGCATTGTTATCGTCGCCGTAAAAGCCATCCCGCTGATAGCGATTGGCCGCGATACGTACCGCAAAGACATCGTCCAGCGGCAGATTCACCGCCCCCGTGTAGTGCTGCAAGGAATAATCACCGGCTTCCAGTGACACATCACCCCCGAACTCGTCCAGGTGCGGATCGGCCGTATGGATGGCGACGAGGCCGGACGTCGCGCTGCGGCCATACAATGTCCCCTGCGGACCACGCAGCACCTCGACGTGGTCGATGTCGTAACCTCCGCCGACCCCCTCATACACGCCATCGACGTACACGGCGGCAGCCGGCGCAGCGCTCACGCTCATCGCGCCCTGGTTCGATTGAATACCGCGAATCGTAATGTTGGAGGCCGCAGTGTCTGATCCGCTGGCAGTATTGTTCGCTAATATCTGCGTGCCTTGCACTCCCGCAACATCTTCTAGAATTTGCGAGAGGGCATAGCGTCCCTCACTCCGAAGCTCGCCGCCCTCTAATACGGTTAACGAGTCAGCGGTCTTTTGCACATCGGAGAGCCGGTGCTCCGCCGTGACTACAATTTCCATAAGTTGATCACTGCCGGAGGCGTCCGCGGCAGACTGCGCTGCCTGCTGCGAATGGGCAACCGGTACATTGGCACCGAGGCACGCGATCGCGCCGAGCGCTGACGCAACAGTTAATTTATTTACAGTCATCTTGTTTCTCCCCTCAACGTTCTATATCTTTTCTAGAGCGATGCCAGCACTAAATGCGACAGCTGTGACGACTATATCAGCAAAGAAATCGCGATTTATTTCGTAAACGCGAATACACCGCTCGGGTCTAGCCCCTAATGCATGAACTTCGTCATGAGTTAACATCTGACCAAGAATGCTGTGGGACCGCATGATTGCTGTTGCAATCGAGCCCCCAACAACATCGAACATCAGGTAGCCAGCAAGAGCCGTGCGAGGCGCTATGCTTAAGGCCGCATCACAGGGGGAATGTCAATGTCCAAGAATAAGCTCTCGCGCCTGCTGCCCTGCCTGGCGGCCGGTGCTGCATTATTGCTCGCCGCCTCCCCCGCAACTGTGGTGGCACAGCCACCGCCCCCGGGCACCCCACCTGCAGGCGCGCCCGGCGCACCCCCGCCCGGCGCACCGCCGGGAGGATTTAAATTCCCGGGATTGCCAAGACAAGGGTTCGACAATAACGGGCAGAATCCGGCGAGCTACAACGCGGACGAGAAGGCGGCTGTTGCCGTCGCAGAGAAGTGGATCGAGACCATTAATAGCCGCGACGCCGACGGCCACATGGCGCTCATTGCCGACAATATCCTATTCCGGGCTGACCCCACACAACAACCGATGCGCGGCGCCCGCAAATACTGCTCGCATATGGTGGGTATCGGCGGCGCACCTTCTCCGGAAGTAAATACGTCCTTCACCATGTCGGAACTCTACGTCGTCGGTGGCAAGGGAGAGGCCCAGGTATTATTTTACCGCCATGACATCAATGGCCCGGCCGGCACGGCGGGCTTTTTGGGCGGCTATCGTGTCCCTGTGGCAGTGTTTTTGCGCATTCGTAATGGCAAGGTCATCGAGTGGTACGACATGCCGACCAATAAGATCTCGATTGGGGCTTTACCTTTTTCTATCCCAACGGGCATGGCGGACAGAATTCCCCCTCAGTGCGCGAAATTCCCCGAAGGGAGCACTTGATATGTCACAAATGAAACGTCGACGAGTCCACTGGACCGCGCTTGCGGCGGTCGCCAGCTTGATGATCGGTGGTGTGGCGGCGCCCGCACGCGCCTTGAGCTATCTGTACGCCACCGAAAAACCGGAATATTTTTTCAATCCCTTCGAGGAATCTGCGGCGCAGGCCGTCCGAGCGTGGTTTGCTTCGTGGCAATCGGGCAACCCTCTGTTGCTCGGCGCGTTTGTGGATCCGAAGGTGACCTTCCGCAGCCGCCCGTCGGAATCATTGGGACACGGTCGCGACAACCTGCTGAGAGAGGTCTGCGGCTCTTTGGGTGGGAAACGCAACCTAATTGATCTGTTTGTCATCGGCGGTGATTATGATGCCGCGGTTCTCACCCGGTGGGAGGAAACCGATACTAAGGGCCAGGTGTCCCACATGAGCAGCTTCTTTCGTGTCCAGAAGGGGCTGATTGTCGAGTGGTCTGACATGTCCGACGATGCCGTCAGTCCAGCAGCGAAGGGCGCCGGCAATTCGGATGCATGCCGTGCGGTCGATACCGCGCTTCACCCAGCTAGCTGAACGTTTGCACCGTGCCCTACAGTCTGTCCGAAACTTCGCGCCGGAAGGTGGGTTCTCGCCAAATTGTCTCATCCGATGATAGAGGCGCAACCATGGCTGGGTACACGGGCTGCGCCTGCTGCGACACACGTCGATCGCGTGAAGGACATGCCAGTGCTCGCCGCCTACCAGGCGCGTTGCGAGGCGCGGCCCGCGTTCATACGTGCGCTGGCCAGCCAGCTCGCTCACTTCGAGAGGAACGCGCCGATGGCGGCCTGATCAGCCGATATCTCTCCGCGACACGATTGCTGCCAGCCGCAGTTGCCGGGATCGGCGCCGGCAATGCATATTGTCCGACGAATTGACTATCAGCGGAAGGGTAGCATGACCAGTTCAATCAGTGCGCTAAAGTGGTCGGTACTATTCGCGTGCACGTCGCTACTGAGCGCATGCGGCAGCACTGCACCATCCGCCTCCGCCGACAGGTCCGCGGGCGATGCAGCGTCCGCAGCCGCCGCAAGAAGCCCCTATAAGCCCTCGTCCACATTCCAGGAGATCATGGATTCGGTAGTCGATTTCTCCGGAGACTACATCTGGAATGCAGTTTCCACGACGGTCGACGGGCAAGGCACACACGAGACGCAGCCGCACACCGACGAGGAATGGCATGAATTCCGCCGCCGTGCGGTGCTACTGGTCGAGGCCGCGAATCTCATCGCCGTTCCAGGGCGTAAGGTGGCCCACGGCGACAGGACCGTCGAGGACAAGCAGCCGCTGGACGTGACAATGATTCAGCAGCGGCTGGATACCGGCCACGAACAACTGGTGGGTTTCGCCAGTGCGCTGCGCGAGGTGTCATTGAAGCTGGTAGATGCAGCCGACAAGCGCGACTTGGCGGCAATCACCGATCTGGGCGGCACGCTGGACGAAGTCTGCGAGTCCTGCCACAAGGTTTTCTGGTATCCCGATTAGCCGGCCGGCAGCCCCAGCCAAGTAATCGCGGCTTAAGGGCTGACCCTGCCCGATATCCACGTCGATCAGACCTGTGCAGCTGCAAGGCTGCGCTCGAAATCTGCAGGTGATCGATAGTCGATGGCCGAGTGCAGACACCGCACAAAATGTTGGGAGCATGCGCGCTTGACAGCTGCGTATCGCGGACACGCACGGGCACAACCGCGCAACGACGAGGATACTCAGACTACTGGCCAGGCTCTGTGCGACACCGTATGTACGCAGGCTGAACTTCCGCGACTTGGTGCCGGCCCGGCTATTGACCGGCAAGCAACGCATGCGACCTGCGGGCATTCACCTGATTCAAAGTCCGTCGTGGTTTAATCAGAAAGTCCCAGGTGTCGTCACCAGCGTTTGGCATGCAAGCCATCGCGGGAAGTTGTCGATATGAATATTCCGGCTGATACGTCGATACGCGTTCCCCACGCATGTGGATGCGATGCATCTTGATCGGCTCGGACTGCATCGCATCCTCGGGTAGTTCCCCGCGAACATCGTCGGGCGCAGTGATGAAGGCCTGCTGCGGATTGTTTTGCTCGACCTTGAGGTTCAAGTCCTTGATCTTGGCCAGCGTCTCCGGCGCGCTCTTCACGTGGAATCCGAAATGGTTCTTCGCGGCGGTATGTAGGCTCCGCTATTGCGCCCCGCGGGAGATGAGCTCATACATCAAGCCGTTAATGTCGCGAACAAAGACGTTGCCGGTGCCGTTCGCGCGCTTTATGGCCTTGCCGCCAGTCGAGAAAACCGTACCGCCGGCCTTCTTCCATTGATCGACAGCGGCATCGATGTCCCGCACGACCATGGTGAGTGCAGGCGAACCCGGATCCGCGGCGGCAGGTGCAGCCTTCGCACGCGGAACGCCGACGTATTCGATTAAACCGAAGTCCAGCGTCGTGCCCGCAATGCTGCCGTGTGTGATGCGCCATTGCGCTCCGGGCAAGTTGATAAGAGTGGCGGCGACCGCACTCGTCCCCAATTGCCCTGTCGGTCGCGAGACGACGAAACCGATCGCATCCTGCAGAAATGTCACGGTGCGCACAGAGTCTTCGATCGACAGATTCACCGAGCCGCCCAGAACCATATCGGCGGAATTCGCGGCGGACGCGGGCAGCGGATCCGGCTGGATGAGCTGAATAAAGAATCCGTCGGGGTCGCGAACGACCAGTCCACGCATCTTGCTGCCCGGGTTGCCGGATGGATTCACCGGCTCGCCACCTGCCGTCACAATGGTCGTCTTCGCGGCCTTGAGTTTCGCGAACATCTGGTCCATGTCGCGGATCTGAAGAACCAACGTGACGACGCCCGGGTCCTGAAGGTTTGGCACAAAGTTCTTCCGGGTTGTTCCGGTGAATTCCGTGAGTTCAAAACCAAACGGTGCGTTTGGAACACTGAGGACCGCAGCGCGGAGCTTCGCGCCTTGCGTCCCGGTGAACTTCGACATGTCTTCGTTGAGAGCCGTCGGCTGTGTCGCTAGCGGGTCGCTCGCTCCAACCGTCAATCCGATCACATCGCGATAAAACGGCACGGTCTTCTCGAGACTGTCCACAGCGTGCGCAAGATTCTGAAACTGGATAACCGGAGTTGCCGGGGTCTGTTGTCCAAGAAGCAGGACGGGTAGCGTCAGTCCTACCATGGTAAGCGTCAAGAGTGTTTTTGGAGACATGCGCGGCAGTATAACCCGGGGAGGAGGATTGGGAAGGATAAGCACACTTTTCGGTAGAAGCCACTGTGCCGGGCAGCTCAGCGAGTAGCAATCCCCTGCGCTGACCGCCGCCGTATGCGAGCGCAGCTTGCTGTTCGGCGCAAACACGCCGTGATAGCGAGTGAGGTTCACTAGCGGCTTCGGCACCAGTGAGGCAAGGCGTGCGATGAAGTCGAGCGGATCGAAAAAAACATGCGTGGTGCCATCTCGATACGGGGTCTTGAGCGTGTAGCGCACATGACCGCACTCGGTCAGCGCGATGCGTTCTTGGAGACGGCCGGACGGGCGATGTAGCGGCACAGCCGTTCGAGTTTGGCGCGGTCATTCGCGCCCGCCCATACACCCGTATGCAGCGAGAAGCCATTGGCTCTGGCGAGCGCTGCGTCACTGTGCGATTCACCGGCGGGGAGCGTCCGTAAGGTAAAGGCCTTCTTGCCAACATGCCAGCCCATGGCAATACGGTACCGGTAACGGATTGAGATAGCTCATCAACACCAATGGCGCCTTGGGCTTTTCCTTGGCCTCAGTCAGTGTGTTGAGAATCCACTTGAGCGATGCACCCTGTTGTAACGCGGCGCGACTGCAACGCTGAATGGCCAGCCCATCGGCCATGGGATCGGAGAACGGCATACCGATCTCCATCACATCGGCCAGCAGGCGCAGAGCCCGGCCCGCTGGATGACCTGCTCGGTCACTCGATCACGTATCGGATTGCAGTGGGGCCAACGGCCGGGCAGAAGCTGTTCACGTTGCAGACGGTTCCGCCCAGGCTGCAGGGACTGGAAGGCGACCCGAACGGCGCGGCCCGCGCGGGCGGGTTTTCATTGCATGCCGGCGTGGACATCGCGCCCCAGCAGCGCGACAAGAACACCGGTGGATTGCGCGCCAAGGTGCGCATGAAGGCGGGCGATGTGGCGGCGATGCCGGCCGACATCCGCCATCAGGGCTACTCGCGCAAGCGCTCCATGCTGCTGGTGTGGGAAAACGCCACGCCCGGTCTCCCGGAGATGTACGAGACCGGAAAGCTCGAGCCCTACCCGATCGAGTTCTGAGCGCAGGGCGCAGGACCGTGATGCACCGAGCCGCACCGCGCGCACATGGCGACGCGGTGCGGCTGATCCACCGGAGCTTTCGCGCTGGCCGCTGCCGTTGACGACACGCCGTTGCTGCGGTGCGCAGGGCCCCTTGCCGCACGCCTTCATGCCCGGCGTCGCCCCCGTGGCCCCCGGCCAAGCCGTGCAAACACCAGTCGATGCTCAGCATTCGCGAAACGCGAATGCTGAGATTGCAGAGCCAAAGGTGACGGCGGTGACCGTTCAGGTACATTCGGTACTTGCTAAGAACAATACAGGCAGGCGCAATTCGACTTTGGAGCGCAGCTGATCGACGGGGGCGAAATGAACGGGCGCAACGGGGCATGTATGAGTCTGACGCTGTCGGGACACGGCGCGCCGGCGCAGTCCCATCATTCATTTCCCGTCGCCTGCATGAATCGTTCGATCGGTTGCACAGGCGGAAGGTGCGCGTCAGCACCGACGCGGCACGCTGAGCCGGCGCGGGCGGCAAGGCAGAAGAGCTGGGGATGGCTTGGGGCCAGCCGCAGCGTTGGGGACAGTACGGAGGCGGTTGGCGGCAGTCGGCATTCGGAGCCGACGTCAACCGCGTCTGTGGGGCGCCACTTGGGCGCATTGATAGGGGGAAAGCATGTACGCATCGAATAAGCAGGCCACCGGCCGGTGCCCGTCATTGAGGGCTGTCCGGTGCCGTTTTCCAATTCGCGGCCGCATCTGCCGCTGATACACGTTCCTGCTTCCTAATCGAGTCAGTTGATCCAAACAAATTGGAGGGGAGTTGAGATGATTATTCGCAATTCGCGTGGTGCCCTCGGCGCCAGTTCGCTGGCCTGCGTGGTGGGTTCGCTGTTGCCGATCAGCTGGGCGCATGCCCAGGGAGCCCAGCCGGCTGCCGCCGACGGCCAGCTCGAAGAGGTGGTCGTGGACAGCGGTGGCACCGACTGCGACTCTGTGGTCGCGGCGGTGAAGAAGGCGCTCGTCGGACCGCTACGCCATGTAATGGAGACCGGAAGTGATCCGGATCGCATCGGCTGCGCGAGCGCCCTGGCTGCGCTGCGTCCGCAGCCGGCTCGTCGAGGAACCGATCGTGCCCCCCACTCCGACGATTTAACGTTTGGGAGGATGAAGAAGTGATCTGTGATTTAACGTCCGGGAGGATGAAGAAGTGAATCGATCTAAGTTGTACGGCGCCGGACTTGCCCTCACGCTACTGCTCAGCGCCAGCACCGCGTGGGCTCAGGGCCAAAACAACGCAGGCTTTACGGACCCAAATGCGGTCCCAGGGGCTGCCGCAGGGCCCGGGAGGCAGACATGAAGTGGACGGCAGGCATGATTGGACGCACAGTGGCGGCACTTGGGTTGGTTGGGCTGATGGCGTCTCCCACCGTGGCCGTGGCTCAGAACCGCGTCGGTCTCGCGCCCGCGGGGGATGTGGTCGGGGCCGGCAACTTCATTCACATGGTGGCCGACATGGAGCGCACGGTGGGGTTCTACACGATCCTGCTGGGCGTTCAGGCCAACGACGAGGCGAGGAACTGGCCGTATTACCGGGACTTCAAGTCCGTCCCCGGGGTCGACGTGATGTACAACGCGCCGGGCGGCAAGTTCAAGAATACGACGTTCACCGTGTCCAATTCAAACCTCGTGCTCGAATTCTTCGAGTGGGAGGGCAACAGCAAGAGGCCACCCGTCGAATCGCGCGTCTTCGATCTGGGGGTGCCGATGATCCTCATGCAGGTGCGCAATATCGACGCGGCCATCGAGGCGGTCAAAGAATACGGCGGCTCGTTCGTGACGCCGAACGGTGTGCCGGTGCGGTTCGGGAACCGGCAGGTCCTGATCGTCCGGGATCCGGACGGGTACTTCATCCATCTCACCGCTCTGGACGCGCCGCCCCCGGCGGCCGAACCCGGTAACTCCATCGGCGCCACGCTCCGCCTGACGGCGGCCGATGCCAACCAGGCGGCGCACTTCTTCGAGACCGTCTTCGGCTTCAACGTGTACAAGGCTTCTGAGCTCACCGACGATCCCCTGATGGGCCGGGCGATGGGGCTCAACACGCTGAAGCAGCGATGGGCAGGGAGCACGGTGCCGGGGAGCACGCTGCCGATGCAGTTCGCCGAGTACGACAAGCTCGATGGCAAGAAGGTCGATCAGGCGCTGCCGCGGCCCGGTACGGCGATGTTGCGCATGAGGGTGCGTGACTTCGACGCCTCGCTGGCGAAGGCCATGACCGCTGGTGCGACCGTAGCACCGGGCAACGAAGCTCCCACCGTGCTCGGCAACAATACGCGCATCCTCGTGATCGTGACCCCGGACGGCCAGTTGCTGCAGCTCGCCGAGGAGGCGCCGAGGCCCCGGCTACCACTTCGCCCTACCGGCAAGACCGACTCGCGTCAGCCTCCGCTGAAGTGAGTTTTCGAGCATCAAATTGACCGCCCAGTGCAGCACACTGCGGAGTCTGTGAAGGTTAGATGCACCGGGCGGCGGTATTCGATCTGTGATTGAGGAGGATGAAGACGTGAATCGATATCAGTTGTACGGCGCCGGGCTTGCGCTCACGCTAGTGCTCAGCGCCAGCACCGCTTGGGCTCAGGCCGAAAAAAAAGACATCGCAACCTTTGCGCCCACATCTACCCTGGGCGCCTTCGGCGTCGGTCCGGTCTGGGAGGCAGCGGACGGACCGCTCCCCCCGGCCGCCGGCACCGAAGTGCATTACGATTTCGACCCACTGCACCCCTTCGCCGGGCTGAAGACGGCCAAGAAATGGGCGAATCTATTCAAGCGGACAGCGGAGGTGGATCCGAACGATCCGTTCCACAATCTGACGCCTTTCGAGTGGTGGAGCGCTCTTCCGCCGCTGCCCATGACGTGGCGCGGCGCGTGGGCGAACGCGGTGCGGAAGGGAACGTCTTTCAAGGACTTTTACAATACACTGCAGGGCAGCGCGGGCGACGGCTTCACGGCCGAGGCCCGGAGCCCCTACCCGTTCGAGACCGCCGAGGAGCATTACAACGCCTGGCTCAAGGCGGCCAAGGGCGGTACCAAGCATACCGTCGTCAATCTGCCCGACTGGTCAGGCGACTGGCGCGACCCGCCCCAGGCCAGCGGCTTTCCAATCGTTCTTGTTCGCGACTTCTGGCGGGCGGTCTCCGACGCCTACAAGCCGCGCTACGAGCTGATGCTGCAGGCCGAGCTCGAGGGCCGGCACTGGTGGCCGGCCGACTCCTGCGTGCCGGAATCGTTCTCCGCAAGCGGCCGCTTCCTGATGGTGACGCCTACCATGGTCCTCATGAACTCCACCGGCCAATACCAGCACGACCGCTATATCTTCACCGACGGTCGTGGCTTCCTCGACGCGGAACACGCCATTCCGCAGTGGTTGGGCGAATCCCAGGGCTTCTGGGACGGTGATGAGCTGGTGGTGTGGACCAAGAACATCATGGCGAACACGCGCGGCCACGGTGCGCCTGAGAACTCCGACCAGCTTCAGGTCATCGAGCGGTACAAGAAGATCGGAAACGAAATGCTTGTGGACGTGACCTGGTACGACCCACTGGCCTTCTCGTTCCCACTGCACGGGACGTCGATCCAGACCAAGGCCTCCGATGCGGTCGATGCGTGGAAGCGCACTACTGTCACGTTGAACGAGTGCGTCTCGAGCAACCTCGTCTACCACAACGAACTGGGCCTACTTGCCGACTTCGCGATCGGTGACCCGCGCTATCACGACCTGTTCGACCAGACGCCGTGGACGACGGTCTTCAAGAAGGGCGAGAAGGCGAAGCTCGAGGGTAAGATCCCGGCGGCTCCGTCGTTCCTCAGCCTCTCGGGGGTTTCAACCCTGCCGGCTGACCCGTCGACGGTGAAGTAGGGTTGGATTAGCGAGAACCGAAAGTCACAACACCAAGAGTGGATGGTCAAGAGATTGGCCATCCAATGATAAAGAAAGGAGAAAATCGATGAAGAAGATTGTTCTGGCCGCGTCGTTTGGAGGGCTGGCCGCGCTGTGTTTAGCAGCTTCGGCCTATGCGCACCATTCGCACGCGATGTTTGACTCGGACAATGTGAAGACGGTTACGGGAACGGTTGTCGCGGTCCGTTTCCAAAACCCGCACGTCTACATTCAGCTGCGAGACGCATTTTATGGCGAGGGCGGAACGACTATGCCTATCTACAACCTCGAGATGTCCGCCGTTGGCCATATGGTCAGCATGGGCGTCACCACGACGACATTCCAGGCGGGCGAGAAGGTGGTGTTGGACGTCCAACCGCTGCGCAGTGGTGCCCCGGGCGGCGCCTACGTCGGCATCCGCTCGGTCAACGGCATTGCGAACGCCGATACCACCATGAAAACCTGGAAGCCGGCTCCGTAGAAGCGCGCGGTGATGGACTATATTGTCGGGAGTCAGCGAGCAGAGTAATTGCCAGGCTGTTTGTTGCGAACGAGCGTCTACCTAGAATTCGATTCCGAGACTTGCCTCGGCTTCGCCGGGGCGGATGACTCGAGGAGGTCTTTCATGTGGTTGCAGGATTTTTCCACGTGGCTAGCTGCCACGCCCGCGAGTTTGTTCATCCAGGCCACGGACGCGATCATTCCGGCTGTGCAGACAATTCATATTCTCTGCATTGCAGTGGTTATTTCGGCCGTGTTGCTGGTTCACCTGCACACACTCGGTATTGCGATGCGCTCCCAGTCCGGCGCGGCGCTCGCAAAGCGCTTTTTCCCTTGGCTGTGGTGGGCGCTGGCACTGCTGCTACTGTCCGGCACTATCCTGATTATTGCTGAGCCGGATAGATCGCTGTCCAACTGGGTGTTCCAGCTGAAAATGCTGCTGGTGATTGCCGCCGTCGTGTTGACATTCCTGTTCCAGCAGCCACTGCGCAAGGACCCCGACTATTGGCAAAAAAGTGCCGCGCGCCGCACGAACGCCGGGGCGATTGCCATTGTCTCGCTGTGTGTGTGGGTTGGCATCGTATTTGCGGGGCGTTGGATCGCGTATGCCATTGCCTATTGAGACCGGTGCAGCCACCGCTGTCCCGGACCATTCCTTAATCGAGATCTGACATGTCATCCTCGCAGGCTTTTTTCAGTTGGATTCAACACTCCGCGCTCAGCTCGACCATTCGTGGGAGCACCAGCCTGTTTCCCTGGCTGGAAAGCATTCACGTGCTGGCGATTACGACAGTCGTCGGAACGATCGCAGTCGTGGACCTGCGTCTGGTGGGGCTCGCGTCCCGCGACCGCCCGGCTTCCGAACTGATGGCAGACATCCTGCCGCTCACCCGTGCCGCGTTCGCGCTCGCCGTCCTAACCGGCAGTCTGCTATTCGCGTCGAATGCGTTGGACTACCTGCACAAAGCCCCGTTTGTCGCCAAGCTCATTCTGCTATGCGTCGCGCTGCTCAATATCGCAGTGTTCCACAGGCTCACCGTTCGGGACATCCAGAGATGGGATACCGCGCGGTCACCGCCGCTCTCAGTAAAACTGGCGGGTGCAATCTCCCTGGCTGTCTGGATTGGCGTCGTCGCATGCGGCCGCTGGACCGGCTTCGTTTGATTGCCCGCCGCGGAGCATAGCAATAGATCAATTAGGAGTCGGCGGTGAGTATGTCTGCTTTGCCGCGCAGATACCTGTAGGTCGCGTTCTTGATCTTTTCCTGCGCCTCCGTCTTGATGTCGGCCCATACCCGGGTACGCACAGCGTCGTAGTCCAGAAGTTGCGGGGCCCTGCGCTCGTTCATGACCACGATATGGATCCCATCGCTGTCAACTATGGGGTCCGACACATCGCCGCCCAAGAGCGTCATGGCTGCCTCGTAGACTTTGGGGTCCAGATTGGCCTGCGCTCCAAACTCAAAGATATCGCCAAGGTCGGCGGAATGTCGGCGTCGCGGCAGCGTTGCCGGCGGAGCCGGGAGTGTAATAACCCAAATTGCCCGAAGGCCTGCTGCGCTGGGCTGCAGGAGCGGGTACGGCGGGCGGCATACGGCAAATTTTCAGTCATTGGCGACCCTGGAATGGGGAATGGTCGCCCGGGAGCCGACGCTCGGGCCTTAAGGTAGGATATGCGTGGGGAACGCGAACGAAGAGTCCGCGCATGGGTGAACGCGCCGAACCAACAAGTCTTCAGGAAGCAATAAGGCCGCATTGATGGCGGCCAGATTCGTAGACTGCCTGATCCACCGGGAAGAACAATGACCGCCATTTGTTTGCCAATGCCAACCGCCGAAGAGGGGCGAGTCGCTTTTTGAATATGCACTTCGCGTCTGGCATTTCTGGTGGAAGGTAAAAAAAGACAGTCGCGAGCCCTTGGTCCACGCATGCATACTTGCCGTGCTGCTGGACTATCGGCTCATAAAGCGGCGCAATACGCTGGCAGATAGGATCTTCTTTCCCACCCCAGGCGCGAAAAACACCAAACATATCGGTAGTTAGACAAAGAATCGATAATAGATGTATGATTAGTGTGAGCGGACAGCGGAGCTGTACCGTTTGAATCCGCTGATACAGAACCGGGGTGCAGTTGCATGAAATTGTGTCGATTTGTCGAGGGCGGTCGCACGCGTATCGGTCGCGTGGCCGACGATCAGGTGGTCGATCTCAGCGAGATCGTGGGGGTAGGGGGGTCGATGCGCGAACTGCTGGCCAATCTGCCGGCGCTGCGTACGGCCGTGGAGAACGCCAAAGGACCGCGCTTTGCGTTGTCCCAAGTAAAGCTCGCCGCCCCGATTCACGACCCACAGAAATTCCTCGCCATTGGGATGAATTATGTCGCCCATGCCAATGAGGCCGCAGCGGCGGGTATTCCCATCCCGAAATCCCAGCTTTGGTTTAACAAACAGGTCAGCTGCATCACCGGGCCATACGACGACGTTCAAGTGCCAAAAGTGTCTGACAAGGTCGACTATGAGGCGGAGCTCGCCTTCGTCATCGGCAAGCGTTGCCGCCATGTGTCGGCCCAAGATGCGCGCAAGGTCATCGCCGGATATCTCGTGTGCAACGATGTGACCGCGCGCGACTGGCAGCAACGCTCACCCACCTATACTCTAGGCAAGAGCTTCGATACCCATGGTCCAATCGGCCCGTGGATCACCACGGACGATGAGATCGACGATCCGCATGCGCTGACGATGTGGCTCACGGTCAACGGAGAGGAACGGCAGCGAGGCGGGACTGGGGGCATGATTTACAACATCTACCAGCAGATCGAGTATCTCTCGACTGTGATGACTCTGGAACCTGGAGACCTCATCGCTACCGGCACGCCCTCGGGGGTCGGCATCGCGAGTAACCGGTTCCTGAAGCCCGGTGACGTCGTGCGCGTCGAGATCGAATCGCTGGGTGCCATCGAGAATCGCTTCGTGGCGGAATAGTCGGTCGTGCGGGGCCCGCGAGATGCTTATTTTCGTGCTTGTGGGTGGGACTGTTGGTGCTGCTCTTATCGGGACGTATTCTGGTGGTAGCCGAGCCTGGTCGTTCACTGCCGAACCAGATTCTTGAATTGAAGAGGGTACTCATGCGCGCCGCGGCACAATAGTCGAATTGTTTTTATACTATGCCTTTGCTGACGCAATGCACGAGAGGCGCTGTCCGTACGCAACCCGCTTGGAGTCACGATGACTATCGACGCTAGGTTGGAACGTTTGGTCATCTCGAGTCCGGATGTTGAACGAGTCGCCAAGTTCTACGTTGACACTTTCGGCTATTGTGCCGAGATGCATGGAGACGAAGCGCGCTGCGAGGCCCCTGGGCGATCGTTGTGGATCAGATCGGGCCGCGTCAATCAGCTGCTCGAATCGCATTTCGTGTTTGCCAACTCGGCGGCCCTCGATTGCTACATCGAACGCCTTGAGAAACGGCGGATCACGTTTACTCGCCAACACGGGGAAAGCGGCATTTCGATCCGAATACAGGATCCTGACGGTCGAAGCGTATGCTTCGCGGTAAATGTCGAGAGTCGACCGGTGGCGAGCGTTGGGGCTGGCGAGAAGCACTCTGCGCGCCTGCAACATTACGCGGTTCGTAGCCCCGTCCCGCAGGTGTTGCTCGACTTTTATGCGAACTCACTCGGCTTCACGGTGTCTGATCTCGTGCGAGATCAGGCCGGCGATTTGACTGCGGCGTTCCTCCGCAGCGATGCGGAACATCATTCGCTCGCCATTTTTCGTGCCGCCGAGCCGCGCTTCGATCATTTTTCGTGTGAGACGCAGGACTGGCATTCCTTGCGCGACTGGGCTGACCTCATGGCGCGCCGATCGGTCCGCCTTGCCTGGGGCATCGGCCGGCATGGACCCGGGAATGACACATTTTTCATGGTGCTGGATCCGGACGGCAACCTTGCCGAGATTTCCTCGGATCTCGAGCAGTGCGCGCCTGAGCGAGCAGTGGGCAGTTGGGATCATCGAATGGAAACGCTCAATCAGTGGGGCGTGGCCATCATGCGTAGTTGAATCGTCGTTGTCAGAAGGAGAACGTAGAATGAGCACCGTATCCGATAAAGTGGCTTTCGCAACGCCGGTTCCCGGTGGACTTCTCGACGCGAGCGTCTGGGGTAGCAAGGTGTACACGGGCGGCGAGTGGCGCGGCACCGCTTCGACTCTGCGGGTGCGCGAGCCCGCGACCGGCGAAACGCTCGGTGTGGTGGGCGAGTCTCAGCCCACCGATCTGCCGGCAATCGTCGAGCATGCGCAACGCGTGCAGGCGAAGTGGGCGCTCAAACCCGCCGAGGAGCGTGCCGCATTGATGCGCCGTGCCGCTCGGGTTTTTGAAGATGCGCGGCCTGCTTTGTTAGATGCGATTCAGCGCGAGACCGGCGGCGTTCGCGGGAAGGCGGAAGTCGAACTCGGCGGCTCCATCGATGAGCTGTACCACGCGGCGGCGTTGCTGATCCAGCCGGAAGGACAAATCCTTCCGAGCTCGAACCCTGAGCGGTTGAGCCTCGCGCGGCGCGTACCCTTGGGTGTCGTGGGGGTCATTGCGCCTTGGAATTTTCCGCTGCTGCTGGCCATGCGATCGGTCGCGCCTGCCATTGCGCTCGGCAACGCGGTCATTCTGAAGCCCGATCCGCAGACGCCAATCGTCGGCGGAGCAATCATCGCACGCGCTTTCGAGGAGGCGGGGCTGCCGGCGGGCCTCTTCAATCTCATCAATGGCGGTGCGGCGGTGGGCGAGGCGCTGGTCGAGGCGCGCGGCGTGCGCATGATTACCTTCACCGGTTCGACGGCGGTCGGCCGGCGAGTGGGCGAGCTGGCGGGAAAACACATCAAGCGCGTTGCGCTCGAACTCGGAGGCAAGAGCCCATTTATCGTGCTCGACGATGCGGATCTGGAAGCGGCGGCCGCCGCCGGTGCCTGGGGTTCGTTCTTGCATCAGGGCCAAATCTGCATGGCCATCGGCCGGCACATCGTGCTTCGCAAGGTGGCCGATGAATATGCGGAGATTCTCGCTCGCAAAGCCCGCGCGCTGCCGGTGGGCGACCCGTTTCGCGAGCAGGTCGCCATCGGGCCCCTCATCAACGAGAAGCAGCTGGCGCGGGTCGATAAGATCGTGCAGGACTCGGTGGCCAGCGGCGCGCAGTTGCTCGCCGGTGGAACGCACAAGGGTCCGTACTACAACCCGACCGTGTTGCATCACGTGACACCCTCGATGTCGGCGTACGAACTAGAGATCTTCGGGCCGGTGGCGCCAATTGTCGTGGCTGAGGACGAGGAGGACGCAATTCGTATCGCCAACGATACCGACTATGGCTTGTCGGGTGCGGTCCAAACCGGCTCGCTCGAGCGGGGGCTGCGCGTGGCGCGCCAGATCCGGTCTGGTCTGGTGCACATCAATGACCAGACCATCCACGACTTTGCCGGCATCCCCTTTGGCGGTCGCGGGACATCAGGTAACGGCTCGCGCTTCGGCAGCGTCAGCAACTTGGACGAGTTCACCGAGTGGCAGTGGATGACGGTGGGCGGCAAGCCGACGCCGTATCCGTTCTGAACCGCGGACTCTCTCTCGGGTTCACAATTTGAAGGTCCCTTGCGTGAGGGATCTTCACGAGGAACGGTATGAGTACAGTTTTAATTACTGGGTGCGGCTCCGGTTTCGGCGAGGCGCTCGCGCTCGCTTTTGCCAAGCGCGGCGATAATGTAATTGCCACGATGCGGCGGCCTGAAACGGCGCCGGCATCGATCAAGAATCTCGTCGCGGAACGACCGTCTGCCGTGACCATCGCGGCATTGGATGTCAACGACGCAGACGCACGTCGCCGAGCCGTCGACCTGGCAGTGAGCAGGTTCGGGCGCTTGGACGTTCTCGTCAATAGCGCCGGGGTGGGCGCTTCGGGATCGCTGGAAGATATGCCGACGAGCACTCTGAACACCATTTTCGCCACTAATTTCTTTGGGCCGCTGGAACTCATGCGGCTCGCGCTGCCCGTTATGCGAAAACAGGGCACGGGCCGCATCATCAACATCACTTCCGTGGCGTCGTTGTTCAGCACGCCATTCATGAGCGCGTACTGCGCGAGCAAGCAAGCTCTCGATGCCGCATCGATTGCGCTCGATATCGAGTCGCGAAGTTTTGGCGTGCGCGTTGCTGCGATTGTTGCTGGTCCGTTCAAGACGAGCTTGCCGGCGAAGTCGCTTGATATCCCGCCGAGCGAGCCCTATGCGGCCACTCACGGGCACTTCAAAAACGTGTTTGCGGAGCTCGAAAAGCACGCGGCGGAAGACCTGTCGCCGCTCGTGAAAACCGTCTTGGCGGCGTCCAGCGAGGCGAATCCGTCGTTACGCTACGTGGTAGGGACCGACGGCATCCCCTTCATTCCGAATCTGCTGAAAGCGCTGGAGCCTGAGCAGATTTTTGCTCTTCGCCTGACGGGTCAGCAGTAATGCCGATTACGGGCGGCGAACTCGTGGTCCGAACCCTGCGCGCAGCGGGTGTGGATCGCCTATTCGGCCTGCACGGCGCGCACATAGACGCGATCTTCCAGGCGTGTCTCGATGCCGGCTTGCCCATCATTGATACTCGGAACGAAATGAATGCGGGACATGCCGCCGAAGGCTACGCACGTAGCCTTCGGCGGGTCGGCGTGGCCCTCGTCACCGCCGGTGGCGGCATGACCAATGTCGTCACGTCGCTGGCGCAGGCGCGTCAGGATCGCACGCCGCTCCTCGTGATTGCGGGATCCGGGCCACTGCGCGACGATGAAACCAATACGCTTCAGGCAGGAATCGATCAGGTGGCGATCGCGACGCCCGTCACCAAATGGGCGCACCGCATTCGCGCGGTGGAGCACATCCCCCGCTTGGTCGCTCAGGCCATCCGCATCGCCACTACCGCGCCACGCGGACCGGTCATGCTCGACATCCCCTGGGATATCCTGACCGGGCAAGTCGAGGAGGCCGTCCTTGGCCCGCCGCCGTCGGTGTATCGGGCCGCCGGCAGCGCCATTGCCTCGGCAGAGCTGGCTCGCACTCTCGATATCCTTCGAACGGCGGCCCGTCCCGTCATTGTGGTCGGTTCCGAGGCGAAGGCGGGCGGGGCGCACGAGAGCCTGGGAAGGCTGGTCGCCGCGAGCGGCGTCCCCGTGTTTTCCGACTTCGAAGGACTGGGGCTCCTGCGGGATATACCGGCGACACACCGCGGCGGTCTGGTCCAGGCTCTGTACGGTCTCGCCGCGAAAGGCGCTGCGCCTGACGTAGTACTTCTCTTGGGGACACGCTTCGGGCTCAACACCGCGCATGGGTCGGGCCTTCTCTTGCCGCTCGACGCGCGCATCGTCCAGATCGATCCGGACGGTCGTGAACTCGGCAGGCTGCAGGCCGTGGAGCTCGGCATTGCCGCCGACGTCGCGCCATCGATCGCGGCGCTCGCCGATGCGGTTGAATCGGTGGTTTGGGCGGATCGCGGCGCTTGGCGAAGTCTGCTTCGCAACCACATAGAAGCGCGGCGCGCGAAAGTGGCAGAGCGAGCGAGCGGTACCCCCAGGCTGCATCCGTTTCATGCGTCCGAGATCGTCGCACGCCAGGTGGGCCGCAAGACCACCGTCGTGGCGGACGGAGCCCTCACCTACCTCTGGCTGAGCGAGGTGATCAGTGACGCCACGCCAGGAGAATTCTTGTGCCATGGCTATCTGGGATCGATGGGCGTGGGTTTCGGAGTCGCTTTGGGCGCACAGGCTGCCGCCTCGAGCACGGGACAGCGCACCATCCTCGTCACCGGCGATGGCTCTATCGGTTATAGCCTCGCGGAGTTTGACACTGCGGTACGGCATCATCTGCCGCTCATCGTGGTGATCATGAACAATCGAAGTTGGGGCGCGACTCTTCATTTTCAGGAGCTGGCGGTGGGGCCTGATCGGGTCACCAACACGCGATTGGATAATGGCGCCTATCACGACGTGGCCAGAGCGCTCGGCGCCGACGGTTATCACGTCACCGATAAGGACGGGTTGGAGCGCGCATTGACCGAGGCGTTGGCGAAAGACCGACCGGCCTGTATCAACGTCGAAGTCGATATCGCCCCGATACCGCCGGAAGAAATGCTCCTGATCGGCCGCGACCCGTTTGAGCGCCAGGAATAGATATGCGTACCTTCGGCTTCGGCCAACCTGACAACAGCATCATTCAACTCGCCTATGTCGTGACCGACCTTGCCACGGCGATGGAGGAATGGCGCACGTTGCTGCGCATCGGGCCGTGGTTTGTCCTGCGCCAATTCGCGGGAATGGATCCGCGCTACCGCGGTGAACCGGCGCTCGCGCGCTGCGATGTCGCGTTTGGATTCGCGGGGCACATGCAATATGAGCTCATCCATCAGACCGACGACCATCCATCGATTTACCGCCGCGAGGATGGGAGCTTGAAACTTGGTTTTCATCACTACGGAATGGCGTCCGCGGATTTTATGAGCGATGTGATGCGGTTGGAGGCTCGTGGGTTCGAGAAGCAATTCACGGCTGTCGTGCCGTCCGGTGGGCGAGTGGCCGCTTACGATACGAAGGGAGTTCTCCCCGGCATGATCGAGTTGATCGAGTCTGACACCGCTCTCGACGAGATGTTCACCGGCATGTATCGAGCCAGCGTCGACTGGGATGGCGCCAACCCGGTTCGTGAAATTGCGATGTCTTGAACCCACACGTCCTGCTAAACTTTATTTACAGCACGCGATTTAAGGGGATTTGTATTGAAACTAGCCACATTCGCTACCGTGGGGTCCGATGAGATCGGTATCGTAAAAGACGGGCGCATCCTGTCGATCACACGCGCGTTGCCCCAGGCGCCACGCACTATGATCGAGCTGATTGGCCGCTTTGATGAGTTTCGTGCACAGATCCAACAGCTCGAGAGTTCGAGCGACGGTTGGCTTGCCCTGGGTGATGTGAAGCTTCGCGCCCCAGTCAGTCGGCCGGGTAAGATATTGGCCATCGGATTGAACTATGCGGATCACATTGCTGAGACCGGGCGCGAGGCGCCAAAGGAACAGATGTGGTTCATGAAGGCATCAAGCTCCGCTTCCGGTCCCTACGATGCGATTCAAATTCCCAAGGCCTCGCCCGAGAGCGTCGACTACGAGGTGGAACTGGTCGCCGTCATCGGCAAGGGCGGCCGCCACATCACCCGTGAAGCAGCACCGAAGGCGGTGTTCGGATATTGCGTCGGCAACGATGTCAGCGTGCGTGCGTGGCAGCGTCATTCGCCGCAATGGTCAATCGCCAAGTCCTTCGATACCCATTCGCCATTTGGCCCGTGGATCACGCTCACCGATGAGGTGCCCGATCCGCACGGTCTCGCAATTCGATGCACGGTTAGCGGCGAGGAGCGTCAGGTGTCGAATACCAAGAATCTTGTGTTCGATCTTTGGGCGCAGATCGAGTACCTGTCGAAGGCCATGACGCTCGAGCCCGGGGATCTGATTTTCAGCGGCACGCCGGGCGGAGTCGGCTGGGCGCGCAAGCCTCCCGGATTGCTGAAGGCCGGGGATGTCGTACGCTGCGAAATTGACCGTCTCGGCTACATTGAGGGCAAGTGCGAGGACGAGTAACGTCTCAAATCGTTTCATTGGTTTCCCAAGGCTGTTCGCGGTGTCGTCGAGCCTGCTGGCTACTGCCATGCGCACCCCGATCACCTTCGCTGCAACTCAAACGGCGCCAGGGCCAGGGAATATGACAATGATTGCGAATTGTTACATGGCGCTCGATCGTGGCGACGCGGCCGACTACTCAAGGGCGCGTATGCGGGTCATAGCTGACACGTAACGCTCCCGCGCGTTGCTCGCGGGACGTGCTGCGGTTAGGCAACGGTTTGCAATATGTAGTAAATTGACGAGGATCGATTATTCGTAAAACAATCGAAGGAATGAGGCGGTACCGATCGCCTGATTTAGGCCTCACGATCTCAGTTCTTCTGCAATCATCACCGTCTATTAGGAGTGGCAAATGATTCGATACCCGGCGCTGGCCTGCGCGCTCATGATAAGTGGCTTTACCACAGCCGCGCTTGCGGTTCCCCAGGTCTATACCGTCGACCCGCTTCACACCTTCCCGACTTTTTTTGCCGCACATCATGGCGTTTCGCATTGGAGCGGTAAATTCAACAAGACTTCCGGCAAGGTTTGGCTCGACCGTGAGCATTCCACCGGCAAGATCGACATCACGATCGATACAAGCTCGATAAATTTCGGTGTTCCCATCCTGGACAAGATCATGCAAGGCGTGGACTACTTCGACACCGCTAAGTATCCCACCGCGACCTATAAGTCCGAGTCGATCACTTTCTCGAATGGTATGCCGGTCGGCGCTGACGGGCAGCTGACGCTGAAAGGCGTTACCAAGCCGGTAAAACTCAAGATCGACCACTTTGCCTGCATTAAGAACCCCATGTTCAATCTTGAGGAATGCGGTGGCGATGCCAGCGCCGACTTCGATCGAGCGCAATTCGGTTTGACCAAGGCGGTAGAGGGAGGCGACTCCACTGTGCACCTCGTAATTCAAGTAGAGGCTTACTTGGGCGATTCGCTGCCGCCGATGCCGCCAATGCCGCCTGGCATGGGAGCGCCGGGAGCGGCACCTCCAGGCGCGCCTCCCGGTGGTCGCCCCCCCGGCTAATCGCCTACGAAGGCTCCACCTCGGAGCGATTGATTCGTCACGGCGCGTTCTTGGCGCTCGGTTCGGTTTGGCCGTACCGAGCGCCACTTTGTCGAGCCACGGGTAATTGGCCGACTCCGCCGACGAAGCGAACCTTTCGCGGGCGCTCGACGAGTCAAGGCCGTGTCGCTACCTGGAGGAAAAGTGCAAGTTCCAGCAATATTTGTGCATTGTGGAAGGCTAAGAGGAGCCTAAGCTCGCCTCGAGCAGTCACTGAAGCCAATACTATGTTCACCTTTGATCCCTATTTACCTGCCATCGACGCCGATCCTTTTCCGGTGTATGCGCAATTGCGCGACTTATATCCATGCTTCTGGAGCCCGCAGGCGCAGATGTGGGTGTTGTCGCGGTACGCAGATATCCTGGCGGCTGGGCTTGACTGGAAGACGTACTCATCGGCGAAAGGCAACCTGATGACAGAACTGCCGAATCGCGCTGGTGCGACACTTGGAACTACTGATCCACCGCGCCACGATCGACTGCGCGGATTGATCCAGCACGCCTTCATGAAACGCAATCTCGAGGGATTGAGCGAATCAATTCGCGACATAGCTCGGAACACCGCTGAGACGTTACGCGGTCAATCTCAGTTCGACTTTATCGCGTCCTTTTCGTCCAAGTTCACTGTGAGAGTATTATTTGCTGTGCTCGGGCTGCCTCTGGGCGACGAGCAAACCGTGCGTGACAACGCCGTTCTCATGGTGCAGAGCGACCCCGACACACATTCCAAAGGTCCGAAGCATATCGCTGCATATGAGTGGATGCAGGATTATGCGGCGCATGTGATTGCCGATCGGCGCAAGTCGCCGCAAAATGATTTGATTTCTCTCTTCAGTGCCGCCGAGATCGATGGTGATCGACTTGACGAGCGGGAAGTGCTGCTCACCACCACGACCTTGATCATGGCCGGTATAGAATCCCTCGGTGGGTTCATGGCGATGTTTGCCTTGAACATGGCGGAGCACCCCGACCCGCTCGCCGTCGTGGTGGCCAATCCGTCCCTGCTTCCTGATGCGATCGAGGAGTCGTTGCGGTTCAATACCTCTGCCCAGCGCTTCCGACGCTGTCTGCAAAAGGATGTCACGCTGCATGGGCAAGAGTTGCGGGCGGGCGATTTCGTCTGCCTTGCGTATGGGTCTGCCAACCGAGATGAGCGACAGTTTCGCAACGCCGACGTTTATGACATCACGCGCAAGCCGAAGGGTCACTTGGGATTCGGGGGAGGCGTACATGCCTGTCTGGGCACAGCGATTGCGCGCTTGTCTGTTAGGATCGCCTTCGAGGAATTACATAAGGTCCTTCCGAGGTATGCTCGCGTCGAAGGGCCGCTACAATGGATGCCATCGTCTACGTTCCGAAGTCCGCTACGACTAGAATTGCAAATTCCCTAGAATCTGACGTGTATACCCGCCTATCGCACCAAGCGAATCGGCAGCCGCGCCTCTGTCGACGGATTCTGGCCTAGTCTCGTTTCCGAAATGCCCGCTGCACGAAACCGCGAATCCAAGGGAAGTATAACGCTACAACGGCTGCCACGAGCAGAAGTAACAGGATCACGACCACCTGCATTATCGAATATCTGATCTCATCGTGAGGTGACACGAGCCAGCCAGCGATGAGACCGGCACACGCAAGCAAAATTCTAGCAAGCCAGGTCATGTCATCCTTCCCGTATGTTGAACGAGGTTGTAGCTTCCGCGGTTGATTCGGTGTGCCGCCGCGATGGACTTGCGATAGCAGGCTCGCGTGTTGAGACTGGTACTGCGCTAGCGGCGGCAACGTTGTGCTGGGGCCGTCGCGGGAGAGTCTCACTCATCGATGGATTTCAACAAGATGCGGATTGTCCGGGGTACTGCCGGCAGAGCATGAGCCATTCCCCCCATACTTCAATCCGGGGTTGTACCTATGCGCTGGTATGGCGCCGCTATGACGCTGCGCCCAGCGATCGAAGATCGCCTGCATTTACTCCTGTAGGCGAGCACCGCGGCGCTCGCCTCGGCGAGTCGACGTTCGTCCCCGGCTCAGCGCATCGCTTGGCGCACGGTAGACGCCGAGAGTGGCGGTATCCGGCGCGCCGTCTCTGCCGCCGACATCGAGGCGCGATGCGCCAAGATGCCGGCATACAGCATCAGCAACTCGTTGGATTCGGATCTCAGTATTTGAAGGTGAGGATCATCCCGAAGGTGCGCGGATCACTGAGGAAGGAGCCGGAGGAGGTTACCGGACCGGCACTGGTCACGACCCAGTTGTCCGGAATGAAACGATCGTCCGTAATATTCCGAACGTAGGCGCTTATCCCGTAGTGGGGACCGAGCCACAAGGTGGAATTGAAGTCGCCGATGGCCTGGGAAGCGACATGCACATAGGGTGCGGCGCCCTGCTGAGCCCACACTACCGGAATTGACGAAGTATCGTGACCCGTGAAGAAGCGGACATCGCCGCGCAGCTCCAGAGTCGCGCTGCCGATGGGGATGCGATGGTCATAGGCCAAAGTTCCCTGAAACGGGGCTACGCCAGGGACCTCGCTCTTGGAGAACAAGTACTGATATTGGCCGAAGCTGCCGTATCGGGCGTCGGTGTAGGACGCGTTGAAGCTGATCGCGCCGTTCTCCCAGGGGCGCACCAGCACCTCCAACTCGGCGCCATGGGACCTCATCGGAGCGGAGAGCGTACTGAAGGTCGACATCGCCGGATTTGAGGGGTTGGTATTGATCCCCGCGGTCTGGTAGGCGCCGTAATCGTTGTAATAGATGTCACCGTTCACTTGCAGGCGACTGTCCAGGAACCTGTTCTTTGAACCGATCTCGTAGGCAGTCAGGGTTTCAGCCTGCAGTACCTGGACCTGAGGCTGGAAAACCTGGTTCGTGGTGATGGTGACGTCGCCCGGTGAGAAGCCGGTGGAGATCGCCGCGTATAGCAGATTCTGTGGGGTCAGATCGTGTTCCAGACGCACCTTATAGGTGACGTTGTTGAAGGTTCTCAGGCCTTCATCGCCGGTCAGCGACAGATAGGGGCCGCCAAAGGCCGAGTAGTCCTCGGTATTGAGAGTCCTGGTGTGGTCGAAGCGGATTCCTGTGGTCAGGCGGGTGTCAGGGGCAAAGGCATAGGTGGCTTGGGCGAAGACGCCTTCAGCCGAGGTGGTTTTGTGCGAGTCCGACTTGAACGCGTATGGCCCGACCGGAATGAGGAACAGGTTGTTCACATTGCTCAGGGAGTTGTCGTAGTAGAGGAACCCGGCCTGCCATGTAAGGTTAGAATCGTTGTCCGTATTGCGAATCCGCAGCTCGTGGGTCATGAACCAATCGGTCGGCGTGTAGAGGGTCTGGTTGGCGCTGAATACGCCGCGACCGTAGACGACCGTGTCCCCGTACCAGGTGCGATACGCCGGGATGTAGGTGATCGCCACAGGACCTAGTTCCAGATTGAAGTTGCCCCAATACTGGCGGGAGTCGTTCTTTCCCGTTGGGCCTACCACTACCGGCGTGTAAACGAAGTTGCTCGGTGAGTTGACTTGGCCGATCGCCACCCCCCCGGTGTGAGTCAGGATGTCTTCTAGGGCGTAGCCGAACAGGGCGGTGAAATTGTCGGTCGGGGTCCAGAGGGCTTTCGCTCTGAAGTCTGTGTTCTTACGCGCATCCCCTTGGGCTGAATAGTAGCCGTCCCGCTCGGCCAAGTTGCCTGACAGCCGCAGCGCCAGCTGGTCCGAAATCAGCGGGAGGTTCACGTCGCCGGTATAGTGGCGCAGGTCGTAGTTGCCGCCTTCCACCGTGCCTTCGGCGCTGAATACCGTGGCATCGGGCTCGCGGGTGTGGATGGCGACCACGCCCGATGTCGCGCTGCGGCCGTACAGGGTACCCTGCGGTCCGCGCAGGACTTCGACGCGGTCGATGTTATAGCCGCCGCCGATGCCGCTGAAGACGTCGTCCACGTAGATTGCCGCCGCCGCAGCGGTCGAGGTGATGCTCCCGCCGCCGCCGCCGTTGGACTGCACGCCGCGAATGGTCAGACCCGAGGCCGGATTGTCCGTACCACCGGCCCGCGTTGAGGACGTACTCGTGGCGGCGCCGCCCACCACGCCAGGCACATCCTCGAGGATGTCCTTGAGTTCGTAGCGGCCTTCGGTGAGCAGGTCCTCGCCGGACCTGACGCTGACGGAGGCGGCCGTCTTCTGCGCCGTACTGATTCGGCGCTCCGCCGTGATCACTATTTCTTCCAGAATTTGGCTGTCCTTCGACGGCTGATTTGACGCCGAAGCCGCCGCCGGGGCGGATGTGTCTTCGGCGAACGCGGGCTGGACCATGACGGCGCAGCCGAGCAGCGCTGTCGACAACGGCAAGCGAATTCGATTCATTACATTTCTCCCCATCTATCTGACCTTGCCCCGGTCAGTAATTGTTGACATTCGAAGAACCGACGAGCAGGTCCGTGTGAGCGGACTCTCGCTATGCTGTGCGCTTCGGGATTCTCTCTGGCGTTAATCTGCGACCGTGCATAGACTTGTTGAAGCCATTTTCATCCTCGTTTCCACCCGGGAAAGCGACCGGCGCCATCTCAATCCTTCGGTTCGGGCACCAGTCCAGAGCTCGTGATGTAATCGGGGCGATTAACCGAATATTCGCAGTCGAATTCACTAATGGGCGCCTTATCCGGCCGCCAGACATAGGCGGTCGCCCACGACCATGGCCTCGTGTAATAAGTGGGGTCGTCAACGGTGGTGATGACCTCGAGCGACCAGTCGCCTTGCTGTGCACCTTGGTGCATTTTGCGAATACGATGCGTGAGCTTGGCGTCGGTCGAGACCGGTGTCCCGTTGATGTCCAACCAAAGCGCCTGCTTGAAGCCACTTGTCTCGACGACCAATGTATCGGCTTCCCAATGCCCGACCGAGCGTCCCATGTAGGAGCGAACGCTACCGCTTGGTTGCATTGCTGGATCCAATACCACCGTCCAGGCGCCGTGGTATTGATAGAACAAAAATTGGACCCACCCCTTATTTTGATGGATTACGAAGGGCAGGTTGATTTCGAGTTGCAGGGGCTGTCCCGGCGGGAGGCAGACGGCCGAGGCATTCACATACGGAGTACCTGCGTGCGCCGCGGCCACGCGCTTTGCGAGAAGTGAGCGTCCCGCAGCGTTGAGCGGCGTCTTTGCGCCGTACATATCGGTGGAACGCTCTAGCGGAAGCATATTGTATTGTCGCCAGACGCCTTCGAGATTTTTCGGATCGGGCGATGGTGACGGCCACTTACCCGAGAGTGGCAGCAAGTCCGCCGCCAATTTGTCCCGGAAAGCGGCGATGGCCCCCTCGGGCAGCCCTCCGTCCGGCGATGGGCCAGTTCCTGGCGGTGGCCCAGCAACACCGGGGGGTGGACCGCCAACACCTGGCGGTGGGCCCGTAACCCCGGGCGGTGGGCCAACACCTGGCGGCGGGCCCGTCATACCGGGAGGCGGGCCAATGCCCGTTGGAGGGGCAGCAACGCCTGGCGGGGCCGTGCCGCTTGCGGGGAAAGGGCCCTGTGCGTCGGCATACTGCACGGATGCGACCACGCCAGCGATGCCTAGGGCCGTCAAGACGCCTCGGTGCAACACACTTGCGTAGGCAGAGAATTTAACGTGAGCGAACACCGGCATCCTCATTTTGGCGGCAATGGCAGCTGTCCGGCTTTGAGCCGGTCGATGCATACATCTTCTGGAAACGGCGCGTCCGGCTGACGGTTATATTTGATAATCGCCTCCCACGGCCGGGTAAAAGTCTGCGGATCCTCTATCGTGAGATGATCTTCAAGCGTATTGGAATCGAGCAGCCTGAATCGCTGCGTCAATTTCAATTCATCGCTGTGCGGCACGAGCGAGTCGATCAATGTTTGATCGGTGAAATCGTCCGTCTTGACGATCAGCGTGTCACCTTGCCACTGCCCTTTTGATACGCCGATGTTGACGCCGACCAGCAGAGGTGCGGTCTCGCGATCGGTCATGTCGACTTGGTAAAAGAGCCGGTTCCACTCGAACTGGAAAGTGATCCATTCGGGCCGTTGCCAGATATGAAAGCGATCCGGCGTCAACATCAGGCGCGGAAGCCCCGGCGTTGAGCACAGTGTTTGAACGAGGTCGTAATCGTAACGTTTGGAGGCGCGCGAGCGCTTGTTGGCCTCGTAATGTTTGCGCGCCTCGGGCGTGAACGGGACAGCGCCGTCTATCGGATCCAGAATCGCGCGCGGCCGTGCGACTTGCCAAGTCCCCTCCAGATTGACTTCGGCTGATGCTGCTTGCGTCCAGGCGGAACAACAGAGAACGCCGAGGCTCGAACACACGAGCGAGGCAAAAAATGGATATAAACGTTTCATTTCGGCGAACTCGTCAACATCATGGTGGCGACGTGGAGGGCGGTGGCGACGGCGAGGCGCCAAAGGATTCTCGATCCGTGAATTTTCGCCCGTCCGGCAAGGTGAGGCCGGCCAGTGAGCCGCCGGAAGAGCCGTTGATATTCGGGTGATAGGTCACTTCTACCTTGTCGCCGGCGCGCAAGCTCTTCGGCGCCATGCCTTGGCGAAGGAAGATGTCGGGAGGCCCTGTAACCAAATTCAGCTCCTGCGACTTCCCGTTGGCCAACTTGATCACGACGACGACACTCGAGTGCGGTGCGCTCCATCGGAACTCTTTGACGGTCCCCTGCACCGTCACGCTGCGGGTCATGTCATAAGCGGCGAAGGAATGGTGGGCATCGACGGCTCCAACCCAGCTCACTCCGAGCAAGGTGATCGCCACTGCAGTGCCTCGCGTTTTTGCGCTCAACCGACAACTCCTCCCCACATCAATCCTTGCTGTGCCTCGTGACGGGCTAATCGTCTCCCGAAACGCGCGGACCATTTGCAATCCGATCTTTGTCCGCCCGATCAGGCGCTACTATGGCTTTGGGGAGTCGTCGGGACCAATGCTGAGTTCGACTTTTTCCATATTAGAGTGTGATGGGTCGCCGTCGGCGGTCTGCGACCAGGGGCTCGCTTTGAAACTGAAACGGCCGTCCTGCGTCAGCCGGTCGAACTCTCCCTCGATGAGTTCCTGCACGAGCGAAATGGCGGGGGTCGGGGGTGCATCAGCACGAGTCGCCAAGGCGAGTTGACGATTGAGTTGGACGGAGGAGATTTCCGACACAGTGAGCCGGGCCGGCTCCGCGACGTCCTTGAACACGGAGATTGGCATGATGGTCGCCCATTGCCCCCTGCAGACCAGTTGGCGGATGGAGTCGACCGAGTCGATTTCCCAATGGACGTTGAGTGAGAGGCCGAGAATACGCAGCTGCTGCTCGACGATGCCTCTGTGCAGGCTGGTCATGAGCAGAGGAATGCGCACGATCTGGTGGATGTGCACCAGTTCGCCGTAGCCCATGTCGCGGTTTGACACCAGCGCGAAGGGCTCGCTGAGCAACGGCTGAAAGGACAAGGCGCGGCCGCCGTCGGGATTGGTCACAATCGCCATGTCGATCACGCCGCGTTCAAGCCACTCCAGCAAAACGGGGGTGAAGGCCTCCCGGGTCCGCAGCTCAATGCCCTCCAAGGTGTGCGAGCAGGTCTCGAGCAGACCGGGCAGGAGCAAGCCGGCCAGGGTGGGCGGAGCGCCGATGGTCACTGCGGCCTTGCCGGCGAACTGGGCGCGGTTCAGTGTCTTCCGGACGCGGGCAGCCTCGGCCAGTATGCGCCGGGCCGAGGCGTAGAAGGTCGCACCGGCCGCGGTAAGCACGACCCCTCGCGGCCGGCGCTCGAGCAACTTCACCCCCAAGTCGATCTCCAGCTCCCGCATTTGTCGGGTGAGCGCCGGCTGCGCAATGGGGATGGCGGCGGCCGCGCCAGTAAAGCTGCCGGCATCCGCAATCGCGACAAAATACTTGAGAGTGCGCAGGTTCAAGGGTGGGCTCGGATTAAGAGAGGGCGGTCGAAAGCATACCCAAGCGATATGGGGGGGCGCAAATTTGGCATTGGCAGACGACGGCGCGGATGACGTAAGAAGCCGGGGATGAATGAACATTCCATCCCCGCCGCGGCCGCGCATCGATTCATCCGCGCGGCATTCGAGAGCCAGGGATTCGACACCAGCACGGCGGACACGCTTGCTGCGCTGATGGTCGAGGCGGACCTGTACGGGTCCGACGGCCACGGGATCATTCGCCTGCCGCAGTACATCAAGCGCATTCGAGCCGGCGGCATCAACAAGGAACCGCACATACGAGTGGTCCGGGAACACGTCTCGACCGCCCTGGTCGACGGTGACAACGGCATGGGTCATCTCGTGGTCTCCTTCGCGACGACATTGGCGATGCGCAAGGCGCGCCAGAGCGGGATGGCGTGGGTCAACACCCGGATGAGTAACCATGCCGGTCCCGCTTCCCTGTACGTGCGCCGAGTGGTTACCGAAGGGCTGATCTGCCTCTACTTCGCCGTAGGCAACGCCAATCACTTAGCGCCCTGGGGCGGGACCGAGCTGATGCTGTCGACCAACCCGATCGCAGTCGGCCTGCCGACGCGGGACGAGCCGCCCGTCATACTGGATATGGCCACGGCCATGGCCGCCTATGGCAAGGTGAAAGCCAAGGCCAAGCGGGGTGAGATGATGCCGCCCGGTTGGATGATCGATCGCCAGGGCCAGCCCATCCTGGATCCCGCCCGATCCGCCGAGGGCCTGTTGCTGCCGATCGGTGGCCATAAGGGCTATGGCTTGGCGCTGGTGGTGGGTTTCCTCGCAGGGACCCTGGGCGGGGCCGCGATGGGACGGCAGGTCATCGACTTCAACGCCGATCACACGAGCGTGACCAATACGGGCCAGACGGTGGCCGTCATCGACCCGGCCGCTTTCGGCGACGCGGAAGAATTTCGCAAGTCGGCGGACACGGTGGTGCGTGACATCCGCTCCAGTGAACGGTTGCCGGGCGTGGATAGAATCTGGCTCCCCGGCGAACAGAGTTTCGAGAAGCACGCCCGCTACGCCGTTGCCGGCTTTCCCCTTTCCCAGGGCCTGCTTGACGAGCTGAACGCCCTTGCCCAAGAAATCGGCATCGCGCCGCTCGCCGAGTTGGCGGCGGCATGATGGCGCGATGCAAAGAGCCGACGGTGCTCGACGCGGTCACGCCCGAGGTGACCGTAGCGCGCGGGCAGACCAGCGGTCCAGCTGCGACTATACTGCGGTGGCATGACGCATCCGAGGCCGAGCGGGTCGCGAACGGCACTCCCTTCCGCCTGCGAGCCGATGTCTCCGTCGGCGGTGCCAAAGAGTGGCAACACGGCCGCGAAATCGGGATCCTGGGCGCGCGCGAGTTCACCAATCCCAAGACTGTCTGGACCGGACCTGCGAGGCTCTGATCATGTCAACCACCCCCACCGCCCAAAATGTCTCCGACGAGCCTACTGAGCGGGCTATTTACGCCGTGCTCCGCCCGGAGCGGATGGCGAGTCACGACCGTGGCGGCGGCGCGCGAACTACGCCCCTGGTGGTCCCTTCGGTGGGGGAGGCGTCGTTCATCAACGGTATTACCGAGTTTGCCGGCGGAGCGGCTGTACCTTTCCACAGCCACAACTGCCCGGAGAGCGTCATGCTGCTCAGCGGCCGAGCCTGCCTGGACGTGGCGGGCACCACCCACGAGCTCGAGCCTTTCGATACGACCTATATCGCGCCCAACATCTCCCACCGGTTCCGCAACCTGTCGTCAACCGAGCCGATGAAGATCCTGTGGATCTATGCGCGGCCGGATGCGACCCGCACGCTCACCGAGACGGGCGAGACTCGCCCTATCGCCGTCGAACACGCCTCCTAGCATCGATATCGAGGACGCCATCATGGGTCTGCGCTTTCTGGAACATCTATTGATCCTAACTCATGACCCCGAGGGCACGCGCGACTGGTTCGTGAACAATCTGGGCTTCCGCGAAGGCCACCATCCGGAATTCGGTTTCCCCGTCTATTGGCTGTACATCGGCGACCAGGACGTGATCCACATCGGCAACGCCCACTTCTCCGACCACCAGGATACCTATCTTGAGACGCCCAGCGATGTGGACGGAACGGACTATTCCGCGGGCGGCGCGCTTGGCTCGGGACGCATCGATCATCTTTGTCTGAATTGCGAAGCGATCGAGGAGTTCATCGAGCGTCTGACGCGTAACGGCGTTGAGTTCAACGAGCGCAAGGCGCACAACTCCAACCTCTACCAGCTGTTCATGCGCGAGCCGATCAACGGGATAAAGGTCGAACTCAACTTCGCCTGGCATGAGGCCGTTCGCATCGGACGCGTGCCGGCTTGGACGGATATGGGGAGCAACGACAAGCCTGCCGCCGAGGTGATGACCGACGAGGCGCCCATTTCCATTTCGAGCTTCTGACAGGATTTCACCATATGCCTATAGCCACATCCGCCGCTTCCACGAAGGGGCAACTCCTTTTCGCAGCGCCTGCGCCTGTTACGATTCCCGTAACAGGCTGCTCGGCGTTGTTTCCTGTCCACCGGGTATATTGCGTGGGCCGCAACTACGAAGATCACGCCAAGGAGATGGGTTTCACCGGGCGGGAGCCGCCATTCTTTTTTATGAAGCCGGCGGATGGTCTGCTCGTGGTGGAGGAGGGTGCCGTCGGCGCCATGCCCTATCCTGCGCTGACCAAGAATCTCCATCATGAGATCGAATTGGTCGTAGCGCTCGACAAGGGCGGCCGTGACATCAAGGCGGTTGACGCCATGGCGCTGGTGTTCGGCTATGCGGTCGGCCTGGACATGACGCGTCGTGATTTGCAGAACGACATGAAGAAGCAAGGTCGGCCGTGGGAGATCGGCAAGGCCTTCGAACACAGCGGGCCCATCGGGCCGATCACGCCCAAGAATGAGGTCCCGGACATCGGCACTGCAGGCATCTCGCTCGCAGTCAACGGGGCCATTCGCCAGAGGGGCAGCATCTCCCAACTGATCTGGAACATTGCTGAAACGATCGAGCATCTGTCTGCGGCGTGGGAGCTCAGGCCGGGCGACTTGATCTTCACAGGGACGCCGGAAGGTGTCGGTCCGGTCACCTCGGGGGACCGGCTGGACGGGACGATCGAGGGTCTCGTCGAACTGCAGGTGCGCGTCGACTAGGACGCGCCACGCCCGCAACTTGCCTTTGCCTACTGCCTGGAGAACCGCCGAATGATGGTTGTCGACGCCCAGATCCACCTCTGGGAAAATCCTGGGGCGCCGCCTGCGCATGGCGAGCGATTCACCTATACCGAAGCCCTCGCGCGCATGGACGAGGCGGGGGTGGACATCGCCATCGATTGTCCGCCAGTCTGGGACGAGGCCTCGCTCGCCTATGCGGTCGAGGCCCATCGCGCCCACCCCGACCGTTTCCTGATTCACGGCTGGGTCGATCTGCTCGAACCGGATGCGCGTGAACGGCTGCAGGCCTGCGCCGCTGTGCCGGGTATGATCGGCATGCGCTTCATCACCGCCTCGCCAAAGGCGCCGCCCGGCGAAACCTCCACCCTGAGCCGGATCCGTTGGCCGAGTGACGGCAGCCTGGACTGGTTCTGGCGGGCCATGGCCGACAGCGGCCTGCCGCTCGCGGTCTGTGGCGGCGCCATTCTTCCGCATGTCGAGGAGGCAGCGCGACGGCATCCCAATCTCAAGATCACCATCGATCACTTCGGCGCCGCGGCCATGGGTCCGGGCCTGACGCAATTCGCCGGACTTTTCGATCTCGCCAAGCTGCCCAACGTGGCGGTCAAGCTCACCGGCGGACCCGGCTATTTCAATGAGGACTATCCCGTCCCTTCGCTTTCGAACGAAGTGCGGCGCCTCTACGACGCATTCGGCCCCGAGCGGCTGTTCTGGGGCACCGACATTACCCGCATGAAGCTCAGCTGGCGGGAATGCATTACGGTCTACACCGAGCATATGCCCTGGCTGCCTCCCGCCGATCTGGCCCTGATCATGGGCGAGGCCTGCCTGCGCTGGCACGGGATCGCAATGCATGCACCCCAATGAGCGGGGTGGTCCTGTGAGGCATGATCAGCGTCCAGGCCGGTCCGGCGGCCAAACCCCGCGTCGTGCGGATCGCCGTCGAGTCGAGGTTCATGAGAGGACGTCGGTATGAAGCCAGTGGACGTAGTGGTCGTGGGCGCAGGCCCGGTCGGCATGACGCTGGCCTGCGAACTGGCGCGGCACGGCGTCGGCTTCCGGCTCATCGATCGCGTACTGCGGCCGTTCGATGGCTCGCGCGGCAAGACGCTTCAGCCGCGCACGCTCGAGCTGATGGACGATCTGGGCGTAATCGCCCGGATCCTGGCCCGCGGGGAATGGACCCCGGCGATCCGAGTACACCAGCCAGGCGGCGAAACCGCGATCGAGCACCTGTTTGGCGGTCGTCTGCCCACGTCCGACACCCCCTATCCGCGCCCCTTCACCATCGCCCAGAATCTGACCGAGGAGATCTTGCGCGGGCGGCTGACGGAGTTGGGCGGCCGGGTCGAGTACGGCGTGGAGCTCGAGGGGCTGGAGCAGACCGACGAGGGAGTCGTCCTTACCCTGTCCGCGCCGACGGGCCAAGAGCTCCAGCGCGCATCCTACGTCGTCGGCTGTGACGGCGGACGCAGCACCCTGCGTGGCCTACTCGGCGTGCCCTTCGAGGGCGATACCGACGAGACGCGCCGGCTCTATGTGGCCGACGTACGCCTCTCGGGTCTGGATCGAACGAGTTGGCACAGCTTCCGCGGGCGAGGCGGAATGCTCAACCTCGCGCCGCTGGCGACCACCGACCTCTTCCAGTGCCAGGCGGCCGTCCCGCCGCAGGCACCCGACCAGCCGACCCTCCCGCTCCTCCAGTCCATCATCAACGAGCGCACGGGCTGCGATGATATTCGGCTGCTGGACATGGCCTGGGGCACGGCCTGGCGGCTGAACGTGCGACTGGCCGCGCGCTATCGCGTGGGACGGGCGTTTCTCGCCGGTGACGCTGGCCACGTCCATTCGCCGGCCGGGGCCCAGGGTCTCAACACCGGCGTGCAGGATGCCTACAACCTCGGCTGGAAGATCGCCGGCGCGCTGCGGGGAGCCCCCACCGCGCTGCTCGACAGTTATGAAGCGGAACGGCGACCGATCGCGGCCTGGATGCTGGGGATGACCTCGGCGTTGGAGGCGCAGTCATTCGAGATGAAGGGGCTTCCGACCGGGCGCGACGACAGCATGTTGCAGCTGAATCTCGCCTATCGGGGCGGCGTGCTGGCGCGGGAGCAGCGCGCCGCGCCGGGCTACGTCGTGGCTGGCGACCGCATACCGGACGCCACCGGTCTCATCTGGAACGGCACGCCCGCGCGGCTGTTCGATGTGCTGCGCGGGCCACGTCCGACGGTCCTGGCCTTCGGCGACCGTTGGGGCGAGGCGCTTGCAGCACTCCGCGCGCACTTCCCCGAGCCGCAGCTCGCGCTGGTTCAGGTCAGCCCGAATGGCGAGGTGGTGGACGCTGAAGGCCATCTGCGGGCCAGCTTGCAGATTACCGGCGCGCCCCTGCTCGTCATCCGCCCGGACAAGTACCTCGGCCTGGCGACCGACCGCGCCGACGCGGCCGAGGTCGAGGCCTATTTACGGAGTCTGATCGGCTGATGGCGCATTCCCCCATCGTTGAACGCCACGCTTTCCGGCGCCGGCCGCCCGCCTTGCCGGACGGTTTCGACCAGCTGTCGCCGGAATCCCAGGCGGCCCTGCGCCAGTTCGGTCCTGAGCGCCTGGTCGCCTATGGGCTGGCGCGGGAGGACGCGGACGAGCTCTCGAGCCGGGTGGCGCAGGGCGATGGATGGCGGGCCGCGGCCTGCGAGCTGGGCGATCGCTTGCCCGACCCCGGTCCGGGCGTCGCGCCGGCGACCGCCGCCGGGATACTGTTCCGCAAGGCGGCCCTGGCGCGCGCCTCGCAAATGATGATGATCGCGGACACGGCCGAGCGGCGGGACATCTTCGCCCGGGCCGCGGACCTCTATGCCTCCGCCGGAGCGATCGCCGGGGACCGCGCACGCTTGGTTCTGCGCGGTGCGCAAGGGATGACCCTCGCGGGCTGGCGCTTTAAGGCGGCGCAGCCGATCGCCGCAGCGGTGGTGTGGGGCGGCGTCGAGGGCTGGGCAATGGATTTCGCCGCCATGGGCCAGGCCCTGGCCGCGCGGGGGATCGTCGCCTACCTGATCGACGGCCCCGGACAGGGCGAGACGCGCCTTGACCACGGCCTCTATTTCGGCCCCGACTGGCAAGCTCACTGGCGTGCGGTGGTCGACCAGGTCGAAGCCGAGACGCACGGCCTGCCCCTGATCATGGTGGGCAACAGTATGGGCGGTTGCCTGACGATGAACTATGCGCCGCATGACCCGCGCATCCGCGCGGTCTGCAGCAATGGCGGTCCCCTGCGCCCGCCGCCGCTCACGGGCGAGTTGCCGAGCAAGCTGCGCAAGTTCGTCGTCTTTTGCGGCGAGGCGGATGCCGGCGCTGTCTGGGGCGCCCTGGATTCGGGACGGGAAATGGCGTGCTCGTCCCAGCCGCTGTTGATCCTGCACGGCGGGGCGGACCCACTCGTGACCGAAGCGGAGGTCCTGGAAATCGCGGCCCGGGCGGGCGCCGACGATGTGCGGGTGGTCGTCTACTCCGATGGAGACCACTGCATCTACAACCACCCAGCCGACAAGCACGACCGGATCGCGGAGTGGATTCGCGCGGCAGTGCGCCGTGCCTAGCATCGAGGAGCTCGAACAAACGCCCGGGATACGGGCCAGCAATAGATCGGATAGGGAGAAGATGCCATGATCCTGCGAGACCCCCGTGCTCCGGCGCCCCCCGGCGCGGTCGGAACGCCCGCCATCTTGGCGCTGACCGTCGCCGTCTGCTTTGTTCTGATGCTGGCGGAAGGCTATGACGTGCAGGCGATGGGTGTCGCTGCACCGAAGCTCATGCCGGCCCTGCACATCGCCCTTACTCAAAGTGGCGAACTCTTCGGCATAGGGCAGTGGGGCGTGGTGCTGGGCGCGGTGACCGGCGGCTATTGCGCGGATCGTTGGAGCCGCCGCAATACACTCGCGGTGGCCGTGGCGATCTTCGGGGCGATGACTCTGGCGACGGCGCTCGCCGGCACCTTCGCAGGCCTGCTCGCTGTCCGCCTCACCGCCGGGCTCGGCCTGGGTGCGGCGATCCCTTGCGTAATCGGCGTTGCCTTGGACTACGCCTCGCCGGCGCGGCGCGTACGCACCGTCACCATGATCATGGCCGGCCTGCCCATCGGCGGCGCGGTGGCGGCCGCCATAGCCGCGGCGACCCTGGAGCGGTGGGGCTGGAAGACCATCTTCTACCTCGGCGGCGCGTTGCCTTTGCTTACGCTGCCGATTCTGCTGTTGCTGCCCGATCTTCGGTTCGCCTCGCCCGACCCTCAACGCAAGGGTCCCTCGTTCGCCATGCTGTTTGGGGAGGGGCGGACCTTGATGACCCTGTACATCTGGATCATCTATTTCATCACCTTGCTGATCATCTACCTGTTGCTCAACTGGCTGCCGACCCTGATGATCAGGCAGGGCTTCGCACCCGCTCAGGCCCAGCTTTTGTCGCTCGCTTTCAACCTGGCGGCGGCGGCCGGCAGCGTCCTGCTCGGTAGGGCGACCGATCGCTTGGCTCCCGTCCGCACGATCCCGCTCGCCTACTTCCTGATGCTCGCCGCCGCTGCCGTTGTCGCGGTGGCAAACAGTTATGGTGCCTACCTCGCGGGCTTCACGGCGATGGGTTTTCTGCTGCTCGGCGGCCAGAACTGCCTCAATGGCGTGATCCCGAACTTCTATCCGGCAGAGGCGCGGACCCTGTCTGTGGGCGCGGCGGTAGGAGCCGGCCGCATCGGTTCGGTCATGGGACCGCTCTATGCGGGGTTCGTCTTGGCAGGGAGCTACGGCGCACGCGCTGTCCTTGGATCGATCGTGATACTCGTTGCCATCGCGGCGGTCCTCGTGTTGTTTCTGTTGCGCGGCGGCCGGCGCCGCGCCGCTGATTTTGGCCAATAGGACAGGCCCGGGCCTCCTGGCGTTCGACCCACAGTAGGCGATGAAGTTACAACGCGCGTCCTCTATCTAACCAATATTATCACAAGATGATAACATAGACCCTAGTCAAGTCGCGCTGTGTGTTGTCTCTAGGGAGGAAGGTCCGGAATGAAAGACTTAATCGGCAAAGTCGCGTTTATAACGGGCGGCGCGAGTGGCCTCGGACTGGTGATCGCGCGCCGAAGAATGCCATATACTTTCGACGGCTTCGGCGGCCGGTTTGGTTGCCTCTGAGAACGTCGGCATCTATGTGGGTGCGAAAATGGCGGTCGTAGGGATAATGGAAGTGCTGCGAGCGGAAGTCGCGTCCGAGTCTATTGGTGTTTCCGTAGTGTGCCCACATCTGATGCGCACGAACATCTATGAGGAACGCCTCGCTCGAGAAGGGCGCTTTGCCGTTCTCTTCGATTGACGGAGATCCCCGGCTTTGCGATCGGAATTCCCGGTATGTCCGGAAGCAAGTACGCAAAGTGCCCAATGAATTTCTTCGCTCGCCTTGGATAAGTCTTCGTGCGCCGTCGCAATGAATTTCTGTGTCGTGTACCGTATGGGTGTCACAAACGAGATGCTCCCGACCACATCCCGTTGCGGATCGAACAAGGGAACCGCGATCCCCGCCATACCAACATCCAATTCCGAATGGGTGACGGCGCTCCCGGCGGCGCGAAGGTCCCGCAGCCGCGTTTTAACCTGATCCCAGGTGGCCCCAAGCCCGGCCTGTCGCATATCGAGAGAATAACGTCCCTGCAGCGCCTTTGCCGTACGCGATGACATGTTTGCCAGGATGACTTTGGATGAAGCACCCCGGAAAAGAGACATAGGGCGTCCACGTTCGTAACTGATTGCAAAATCCACCTGCCCGGCGCTTTCTTGATGTACACACATCACGTGATCGCGATATAGGCGGCATAACAGTACAACCGCATGCGGCGGTGCCATGGCCGCCAAGCGCTTCATAATCGGCTGAGCCGTCGTGACCAGCGGATCAAGAAAGCGCATTTGGCGATCGTATTGGGTAATCGCGGGCCCCAGGACGTAGCGGCCAGGGATGAGCGCGGCTAGCAATCCTGCACGCGACAGGCTGCGGAAGTATCGGTACGTGGTGCTGACGGCAAGGCCAAGTTCCTCGGCTGCCTTCTCCACGGTCCACTCCGGCCGTTCCATCGAAAAAAGCGCCAGTACGCTAAGGACCTTATCGGCTGTCGTCACGCAAATCCCCGAAAGACAACAAAGTTACCATAACCGCAAGCTGAAAATCGTGACGTGGGCCGTTACTGGACTCGTTCGGAACGATTCTCAATATATGACAATTGCGATCATATTAACGGCGGCGTATATTGCAAGGCCGCTGGTATCTCAAAACAATCCTCTCCCGAAAGCGTATGTTGCCACTTTTTTACTGCTGCGCGGCCCCTCATTGTCGGCACGTCGGTTGCTGCATAAGACGACGATGACGTCAGTCGGCGAGCCTCTGTTGAAAGGTTTCGAGCAGGCGTCCATCGATTGGGATCGCCGCGATCCGTTGCGAACCTTTTAACTTGTGGAGGCTGAAAATGAATCTGCTCGATGATCTAGACGTTGCCAAATCTGACGGCCGAGCGAAATGCTTCGCCCGGCATTATTGAGATGTCGATGATCACAGGGGGCGAGATCGTCGTACGTACCCTCGCCAAAGCGGGTGTCGACACATTATTTGGGATCCATGGCGCTCACATCGATACCATTTTCCAAGCATGCCGCGACCACGATTTGCGTATAGTCGATGTACGGCATGAAATGGCGGCGGGGCATGCCGCGGAAGGGTACGCCAGGGTTAAGCGCACCCTGGGGGTCGCGCTGGTTACTGCAGGGGGTGGATTCACCAACGTTATCACGTCGATCGCGAACGCGTTTCTTGACCGCACTCCCGTGCTTTACATTACCGGATCTGGTGCGTTGCGGGATACTGAGACAAACACGTTACAGGCCGGCATCGACCAAGTCGCGGTGGCATCACCCATTACCAAGTGGGCACATCGGGTAGTCAGCACTGATCAGATCCCACGCCTCGTGGCTCAAGGCATACGCATCGCGCGGTCGGCGCCGCGGGGCCCAGTCCTATTGGACATTCCATGGGATGTATTAACAAGCCAGGTCGACGAAACCACGGTAACAATTCCCGCGATCCCTCCGACGCACGGCGCGTCGCCTCATCCAGCAGATATTGCTGCGGCCCTTGCGTTACTAGGCAGCGCGCAACGCCCGATCATCGTCGTGGGGTCGGAAGCAAGCCGCAGCAATGTCGGACCCGTCCTCGAGGAATTTGTCTCCCGGACCGGCATACCCGTGTTTGGCGACTACGAGGGCCTCAACCTCCTATCCGGCCTCGGAGAGGCGAACGCAGGTTTGATCCAAGGCCTGTACGGATTCAATTCCAACGGTGCCGCGCCGGACGCCGTACTTCAACTCGGCGTGCGTTTTGGCCTGAACACGGCGCACGGATCGGGTGCCTTGCTGCCGCTTTCTGCGCGCATCGTGCAAATCGATCCTGATGCGCGCGAATTAGGTCGGCTCCAATCCATAGAGCTTGGCATCGTCGCCGACGTCGGCGCGGCGCTGGAAGCCCTGACGCTGGCAGCCGCGAAGTTGCCCTGGAAACACCTTCACGACTGGCGAAGTCGTGTAAACCGGCTGGTCGAGGCGCGTTACCACAATCTCGCACGAAGGATCGATGCGGGAACACCCATTCACCCTTTCGAAGCATCACGCATCGTAGCGGCCAACGTCGACAATACGACGGCAGTCGTGGCCGATGGCGCACTGACTTACCTCTGGTTGAGCGAGACGATGTCCAAGGCGTGTCCGGGCGCCTTTCTTACGCACGGCTATCTTGGTTCGATGGGGGTAGGCTTCGGTACCGCAATCGGCGCACAGCTAGCGGCCCCGCCCGGAAGTTGCACGATCCTCGTCACCGGCGATGGCGCGGTTGGCTATAGCCTCGCCGAGTTCGATACCTTGGTTCGGCAGGATATCGCGATTATAGTCATCGTCATGAACAATCGAAGCTGGGGCGCCACCCTTCACTTCCAGCAATACGTGGTTGGGCCTGATCGAATTACCAACACTCGACTGGAAAACGGGCAGTACCATGAAGTAGCCGCAGCGCTTGGAGCCGATAGCTACTTTGTGGACGAACCTTCGACATTTGAGAATGCGTTGCGGACCGCGCTAGCCAAGCGTCGCCCGGCGTGCATTAACGTGCGAGTGAGGCTCGACCCCATTCCGCCGGAGGAGTGCCTGATGATCGGGAAGGACCCTTTTCCGTCGCTTTAAGTGTCGCTCATGACAGGAGTGTGCGCTGGCCCGCAGGCACGGGCAGTAATCGAGGGTCGAAAACGGGCGTACGAGCCCGGCTTTGCCCAGCACGACGGTATGCTCGCCGAGAAGGTCAAATTACTAATGATATTATTATCGTGATATGAGAATATAGTCTAGCAGCCGACGCCTCGCCCGAGCGGGATGTCTCCGTGTATCGTAGCGTCTAACCCACACAAAGTATGACCACCGATACGGAGTGAAACGAGAGCCGTATTTAGTCCTTTTTTCGCGGAGCACGTATGAAATTGGTTTCGTTTACGCATGAAGGCCGCGATGCAGTGGGATTGCTCCGAGCGGACCGACTCATCGACCTCAGTCCTTTGAAAGGCCGCTTCAGTGGCACCCTGAAGAATTTGTTGTTGAATGGCGGGGCGGGCGAACTTCAGGACACGGATGTCGACTCATTGCCAGTGCTGTCGTTGGCGCAGATACGGTTTCAGCCAGTAATCACCGATCCCGGTAAGATTCTATGCATCGGCATCAATTATGCTACCCACATGAAGGAAGCGGGACGCGCCATCCCGCAGTACCCGATGGTATTCACCCGCTTCGCCGATTCTCAGGTGGGGCATAACGAGCCCCTGCTACGCCCCCGCAATTCCATCCAATTTGATTTTGAGGGTGAACTTGCCGTCGTCATCGGTCGCCCGGCGCATCACGTCAAGGAAGCCGATGCCTTGAATGTCGTTGCCGGCTATTCCTGTTACAACGATGGCAGTCTCCGCGATTGGCAGAGGCATACGAGCCAGTTCACGCCTGGGAAAAACTTTCCCCAAACCGGTGGGTTCGGCCCCTGGTTGGTCACTGCCGATGAAATTGCGGACCCATCAAAATTACATTTGCAGACGCGCCTCAATGGCGAGGTGATGCAGGATACGGACACTTCGGACATGATATTCAGCGTAAGCAAGCTTATTGAATATTGCTCGAGCTTTACGCCGTTGGCTCCCGGCGACGTGTTGATCACGGGGACCACGGGAGGGGTTGGAGCATTCCGTCAACCTCCCGTATGGATGAAACCGGGCGATGTTGTGGAGGTCGAGATCTCGGGCATCGGTACTTTGCGTAACACGGTCGCCGACGAGTCATCCTGGGACCGATCTTGAGGTGATTCACAGCATGGAAGTCTCGACCGTTAAGTCGCGCCGACCAGAAACATGCCTGACGGCAACGCTACATCACCTAGTGATTGCGAGCCCGAGCCCGGCGTTGCTGGCAACGTTTTACCAAACTGCGTTGGGATACGACATTGCCGAACGAGACGGAATGTTTTTCGCGAAGGCGCTCGACCGACAACTTCTCTTTGTCGCGGGACGGGCCAAAATCCTCGAGGCCGCCGGATTCGCGGTGCCCGATCGGGCCGAACTCGAACGCCTGCGACGGCGGATCGATGCCTCCCATTGGCCTTGCCGCCCGGGCGGTTCGCCGCTCTTTGTTGAATCGATTTCGATCCGAGATCCCGACGGCACTGAGTTGATCTTTGGTGTAGCACAGCAGCAATCGGCGCCGCTTTTGGAGGCGCAAATGTGGCCCGCACGCCTACAACACGTAGTCATGTCCAGCCGAGACCCGGAACGTGTCGTTCGATTTTTCATGGAGGTACTTGGGTTCACTTTATCGGATAACGTCATTGATCCAGAAGGAGGAGTGAGAACCTCATTTCTGCGTTGCAGCCATGAACACCACAGCTTCGCGGTCTTCAAGGCATCCGAGGATCGATTCGATCATCATTGCTACGAGACCAAGGACTGGAATCAGATTCGCGATTGGTGCGATCACATGGCGAAGCAAAATATTCCGATTCAGTGGGGCCCGGGCCGTCACGGTCCCGGAAACAACCTGTTCATGTTTGTGCACGACACCGATGGTAATTGGGTTGAAATATCGGCGGAACTGGAAGTCGTCGAACACGACCGGCCGGTAGGCCAATGGCCGCATGAGCAACGTACTCTCAATAGCTGGGGACAAGGTCTGCTACGCAGTTGAAGACGCCCGTTGTTTGTCGGCCAGAGCACCCTGATTCAGCCATGAGCGCCTCTATTGTCGCAACGACGGACCACCAAGTTATCGTGGTAGGCGGTGGACCCACAGGGCTTACGACGGCCAATTTACTCGGTCGCTATGGAATACGCACGCTGTTGCTCGAACGTAACTCGACGACGGTGCAGGAGCCTCGCGCAGTATCCATTGACGATGAATCACTTCGGACGATGCAAGCCTTCGGCGCCATCGATACGGTGCTCAGCCGCGTCGTTGCGGGCTACGGCTCCGAGTACTTCACGCCCGCCGGCAAGATGTTTCTGAGGGTGGGCCCGACTGCGGCGCCGTACGGCTATCCTCGCCGTAATGCCTTCCGTCAGCCGATCCTCGAAGCACAGTTGCGAAAGCATTTGGCGGCATTCCCTTGCGTCGAGACGTTGTTTGGTTGGCATGTGGAAACACTCACTCAGAGCGATGCGGGCGTCACGCTTGAACTGCGCGGACCAGGGCATGAACGACGGCGAGCGCGAGGCGCTTACGTTGTCGCCGCAGACGGCGCGAGTAGTTCAGTCCGCGCCAGCCTTGGACTCCGCTTGGATGGCGAGACGTTCAATCAAAAATGGCTCATTGTTGATCTGGAGGATTCGCCGGCACCCAGCCAGGAAACATTGGTCTTTTGCGACGTGCGGCGCCCCTGCATCGCGCTTCCGGGCCCGAACGACACCCGCCGCTTCGAATTCAAGCTTGTTCCGGGCGATGATCCAAGCAGGATGACGGACGCCGACGTAGTACAAGGGCTTCTTCGTAGTCACGGCGCGGCGCCGCAGAGTCGAATTGCCCGAAAAACCGTCTACACCTTCCACGCGCGGTTGGCCTCGCGATGGTCCCGCGGTCGTGTGTTCTTGGCCGGCGACGCCTGTCATTTGACGCCTCCGTTCGCGGGTCAGGGTATGAACAGCGGTATTCGAGATGCGCATAATCTTGCATGGAAATTGGCCTGGGTCGTGCGTGGTCTTTTGCCGGCCGGGATCCTCGACACCTATGAAGAGGAGCGTCGCGACCACGCGAAGGAGATGATCAATCTTGCATTGCGGATGGGCAGAATCATGGGTCCTCGTCATTGGCTTAGTGGGTTTGCTACACAATCGCTGTTTCGTCTCCTCGGCCGCTTCCCGGCGATCCGCGATTATTTTGCCCAAATGAAATACAAGCCGAAGCCACGCTTCCGTCAGGGGCTGCTATTGCCCGACGGGCGAAGCAAACGCGTGACGTCCGTCGGCCGCTTGATTCCCCAGCCAGCCGTCAAGACACGGGCAGGCGAACGTCGTCTCGATGACGTGCTAGGCGACGGTTTTGCGTTGTTGGGCTTCCTGGATGACATTAGCCTATTCGAACGCTCCATCCCTCATGCTAGTTTCAGGGCAATTTCTGCGCGGCGGGTTTTGGTTTCCGAAACACTATTCCAGTCGCAGTACGCGGGATCCGTCGAGGTAATAACGGACCCGACGTTGTCGCTCATCCGTGGGTTGGATTGCGCAAAGGGCCGTATCTTCGTCGTGAGGCCGGATCGTTATGTCTTAGGGGCATTTGCCCCTGCGGGTGCCGATAAATTTGCGGAGCGGCTCACGGCCCTCATCCGAGCAATTGCCGCTGCGGAGTCGAGCGGCCGGAAACCCGACACGGCATCGCACACCTTCTGAGTTGGGCTCAGACTGTCGCAAGTGCGTCAGCAATGCCGTTGCGCAAGCAACCGAACCCGCGGCTCGAGACGGTGAACCCCTCAAACTCAATCAAATTCCACCCCACATGCATGTAGGAGCTTAGGGGGCTCACGAGCTATCGTAGCCTAGGCGTGGCCGTCCGACACACCAAACGGCTTCCACGTGTTCTGCGGCAATGCGTCGGCGCCCGTACGTACATCGATCACCGCCGGAACATCGGACGCCAGCGCTTGCCGGAAGGCGGCGACGAATTCCTTGCTGGTCTCGACCCGCATGGCGCGGCAGCCGAAACCTTGCGCCACTTGGGTGAAATTAGTGTCGCGGAACCGCCAGTTCGAGGCGAACGCGGGATCATCACCCCAAAACACCTTCTCTTGGTTCATGCACACATTATTATTGACGATGGCGATGATCTTCTTGCCGTATCTGACCGCCGTCTCGAGTTCTGCGATGTGATATAGAAACGACGCGTCTCCTCCAAAGCAGATCACGTCTCGTTCCGGCGCCGCGCACTTGGCACCTATCGCCGCTGGAAGCGACCACCCCAAGGACCCATCCGCACGAATAAACTGCTGATCGGTTGATCGAACCGCAATATTCTGGGCGAGCCATGCCGCTGCGTGACCGGTGTCGCCGACAACTATCGCGTCCTGCGGCAGTAGATCAGACATTAGCCGGCACAGCCTTTCTGGACGCATCACCGGCCTTTCGTTCAGTTCGAACGGCTCGACGGCCCGGCGCCATTCTGCACGGAACTCGGCACAGGTTTTCAACCACCGCCCGCGGTCGCTGCGAGCCGGTGCGGCAGCGATTAACTGTTCAAGCACTGTGCGAGCGTCGCCAAGGAGGGGCACACAATTCCGATAGTTTCTGCCGATGGATTCCGCGTCGATATCAAGGTGAATAACCCGAGTTTCCACAGGCGGCAGAGTCCAATTCAGCGTCGTCAGTCCTCCGGTCGGTGTCCCTACAAAAAAAACCAAGTCCGCTTGAGCTAACGCTCGATTGGCCGGCGTTTGGGAATATTCGCCCGCGCACCCCACCCCCAGGGGATGGTCGTCAGCAATGACGCTCTTCGCGTTTAGCGACGTGGCCACCGGAATTTGCATCCGTTCCGCCAAGGCGCGCAGGGCCTCCGCGGCCTGTGACGATTGGACCCCTCCGCCCGCCACGATGACCGGCCGTTCGGCCGCTTTGAGCTCGCCGATCGCCGCGTCAACATCTTGCGCCGAGGCCTGGGGACGAAACGCGGGGAAACTGCCGAATCGTCGGTCCGCTGCCATCCGCACTTCAAACTCGCCAATCAGGGATGCCGCGTAGAATCCGTCGAGCTGCAGATGGACAGGGCGCGGCATCCCGGTCGTGGCCGCTCGAAAAGCCGTTGCCAGCAAATCCGGGAGTCGCTCGACCGAATCAACGCGCGCATTGAACTTGGTCAACGCCGCGAATACCGGAAGATCGTCGAACTCCTGGTACGCTTGGCGGTAGCGGGTCGCCGCCGTCGGTCCGCCGGTCAGTGCCAGGACTGGCGTTCGTGATAGGTAGGCATCCCGCAACCCAGCCGCAAGATTGGTCCCGCCGATATTTTGGGCCCCGCATACGCCGACTCGACGCGCCACGCGGGCATACCCGTCCGCCATGTACGCCGCTGCCTTCTCACCATGGGTCACGATCGGCTGCAAGCCTAAGCGTGTGAGTTCTTTCATTGCCTCCGGCGCTAGCACCGGCACGTAAAAAATATGGGTTACACCTAAGTCCTTCAGCACTCGGGCCAAATAAGCATTGCCCGACATATTCACGGGTGCGATATCGTCCGACATCGTGACACCGTGGCTCACAGTTTGATCGAGACAGACTTGGTCTCATAGTAGAGCTCGATGCCTTCCCGTCCGTTCTCACGACCCCAGCCGGACTGCTTGAGGCCACCGAACGGCAGCGCCGGATCGAGGTCCACGCCGCCGTTGATTCGAACCGAACCCGATTTGATACGGCGTGCTAGCGTGTGGGCGATACTTAGATCGCGGGTCCACACGTAAGCGGAAAGGCCATATTCGGTATCATTAGCGGCGCTCACCAAGGCATCCAGGTCAGCATTGCTCATTCGCATAGCGCACAATACTGGTCCGAAAATCTCCTCGCGAACGACCCGCATATCAGGGCGCGTGTTTGTCAAGATCGTGGGTTGCATGAAATATCCGTCCCTGGCGATGACGTTGCCACCGGCGACAATCGTCGCCCCGTCGGCCACGCCGGACCCGATATAGGCCTTGACTCGTTCTCGCTGAGCTTCGGAAATCAACGGTCCGATATCGTTTGCTGGATCGAGACCAGAACCGACGGCCAATGAATCGGCGCGCCTCGCGATACCTTCGACGACCTGGTCGAAAACCGCTTCGTGTGCATAGAGCCGGGATCCTGCGACGCAAATCTGTCCGGAATTCCAGAAGATGCCATTGCTTGCCCCGACGATCGCAGCTTCGATATCGGCATCCGGCATGATGATGACCGGCGATTTACCCCCCAGCTCGAGCGACACCCGTTTCAGATTGCCCGCGGCGGCTCGGACGATCGATTTTCCGGTCGAGGTCGACCCGGTAAAGGTGATCTTGTCGACTCCACGATGCTCGGCGAGCGCCTGACCCGCCGTATGCCCGAAACCCGTCACTACGTTGATTACACCGTCAGGTATGCCCACTTCCTGGGCAAGCTTTGCAAAACGAATTGCGCTTAGCGGCGTCAATTCCGCCGGTTTGACCACGATGGTGCAGCCCGCCGAGAGCACCGTCGCAACCCGCGTCGCGATCATTCCCAGCGGTCCGTTCCACGGCAAGATCGCGCCGACGACCCCGACGGGTTCGCGCAGCGTATACACGTGTTGATTCGGCATGCTGACCACCGGCGTTTCGCCATTGATCTTTCCGATCCAGCCCGCGTTATAGCGAATCGCCTCAGCCGCGACGTTGACCGCGAAGAAGTGCGCAATATTCACCGGCATCCCATTATCGAGGCAATCTAGAAGCGCCAGCTCCTCGGCGGACGCCTCCAGCGCGTCCGCCAACCTGAGCATGAGCGCGCGCCGCGCAGGAGGGAGCATCGACCCCCAGGGACCGACATCGAATGCCCGGCGGGCTGCCGCTACGGCCGCGTCGATGTCGCCTGCTTCGCCGGCGGCCGCATGGGCTATCACGAGACCCGTTGCCGGATCACGCACTTCAAATGTTTTTCCCGAGAACGCATCGACCCACTTCCCGTCGATAAACAGTCGAAGCGGCGCAGCAGCCAGGGTAGTCCTCGTTTGCGCTAGAAACCGGGCGGATATCTCGACAGCCATTAGTGTATCTCTCCGCTGAGAATGCTTGGGGACCGAGGCTCGAGTCCCATGCGAATCAAGTCGGCCGCCTTCTCGCCGATCATGATGACCGGTACATTGGTATTACCGCCCGGCAAGTCGGGCATGATCGAGGCATCCGCCACGCGAAGCCCATCGATTCCGTGAACCCTAAGCTCGGCGTCGACCACGGCGTCAGGACCGTAACCCATGGCGCACGTGCCGACGGGGTGCTGGCCAAGTCCGGTGCCGGCGCGAACGTAAGCCGCGAGCTCTTGGTCCGTGGTCACGGCAGAGCCGGGGGCGAGTTCGTCCGCAAGCCACCGACGCTGCGACGCCTGGCCATATATCTGACGGGCAATCCGGATACCCTCGACCATTCCCTTCAAGTCTGTCGGGTCCTCGTAGAGGTTATATTGAATCCGCGGCAAATCGCCCGGATTGTTAGACCGAAGCGCTATATGTCCGCGGCTTACCGGATGGAGGATTCCCACGATCGAGACAAACCGATGGACTGGAGGAGGGGTGAGGTACGGAAACCAAGCCCGTGCATCGAGTCCCACGGCGCTTGCTACGATCTGCAGATCCGGCCGCATCAATCGCGGTCGCGAACGAATACAGATGTTGGCGTAGCAGGCGTTGGTCGTCAGCGGCCCCTGTTTGCGGATTAACCACTGAAAAAAGGCCACCACAGCGCGGTCCATACGGAGATACTTCAGAAACGTATCTGACGTGCGCGACCTCCAAGTGACTGGAATGATCGGGTGCTCGCCCAAGTTGCGGCCAACGCCCGGAAGATCGTGTATCGGCGCGATTCCGTGACGTCGCAGATCGTCAGCGCGACCGATCCCTGAGAGCATCAGGAGCTGCGGCGAGTTGAACGCGCCCGCCGAGAGGACGATCTCCCGATCGGCATGAACGATCTCGAGATTTCCCGCGTGCTTCATCTCGACCGCACGTGCATGGTGGCTTTCAATGAGAATGCGGCCGACGACCGCATCAGTTATTACGGTCAGATTCGTGCGGCGTCTCGCCGGCTCCAGGTAGCGGGCGGCAACGTCCGAGCGCTCGCCGTTTCCCACCGTGATTTCCAGACGCCCAATCCCTTCGGGCGACTCGCCGTAGAGATCGTTCGTATGCGGATAACCAGCAGCCATCACAGCGTCACGGATAGACTCAAAGCGCATGATAGGGTCATCGACCGGCGTTACAGCGATCGGTCCATCGGCTCCGTGGAACTCGCTCGCACCCCGCCAGCTCGTTTCCAGTTTGCGGAAGTACGGCAGGACATCACGATAGCCCCAGCCGTGGAGCCCGGAGTCCCGCCACAGGTCATAGTCGGTTCGGTGCCCGCGCGTATAGATCAAACCGTTGACCGCTGAGGACCCGCCCAGCACCCGACCGCGAAAGATATCGAGCGCGCGACCCCCGAGCCCCGGCTCGGGTTCAGACAGATATCGCCAACTGAAGCGCGGCTGCCGGTGCGCAAATACAAAGGCGAGCGGGATACGTAATGCGAACGCACGAGAGTGCCGACCCGCTTCTATCAGCAACACGGATACATGGCGATCTTCCGTTAAACGGTTCGCGATCACGGCGCCTGCGGATCCTGCACCGACGATCACATAGTCGAATCGTCGTCGCAAGTCGTTCAGCTCGTCGCAGCGCCGATTGGATTGCGCACGCAGCCGATACTCTCGATCTCGACCTCGCACACGTCTCCTGGCTTCATGAACAACTGCGGCTTGCGGGCGACGCCAACCCCAGAAGGAGTTCCCATGACCAGAAGATCCCCGGGCTCAAACGTCATGCATTGCGATAGTAGAGCAATCGTCTCCGCTACGCCAAACAACATGTCGCTGGTACTGGCGCTTTGGACGACCTGTCCGTTGAGCCGCGTTTCGAGGTGTAGGCCCGCCGCGCCGCCCGGCAATGCGTCTGCTGTCACCACGGTGGCGCCCATGGCGCCCGTCGCATCAAAATTCTTTCCCACGGTCCATTGGGTGGTTTTGCGCTGATAGTCGCGCATGGATCCATCGTTAAAAACGCCATACGCCGCGACGCATGCGAGGGCATCTGCCTCGGAGACGTCACTCGCTCGCGTGCCGACAATTGCGACGAGTTCCCCTTCGTAGTCCAACTGAGTCGATACCCGCCGCACCCGGATGGTCTCACCATCCGCTAACAGCGATGTGGTGGCGCGAAGGAAGACCATTGGATATTCCGGTTTGGCATTGGGCGATTCCGCGACATGAGAGGCATAGTTCAATCCCAAACACACAATCTTACCAGGACGGTCAACCGGAATCATGGGACGCACTGTGCTCCGTGCGAGGCGATCCGTTGGCTTCGCAATTGCCGCCGCGGCCACGGCCGCGTTCCTCCCGCGCTCGCCCATTTGCAGAAATGCGATCAAGTCGGTCGGAATATCGGCATCAACTGCGGCCAGGTCAATTACGTCCTCGCCCTGGACCAGACCGAGTCTTCGTCCCGCCTGAGTCTGAAACGCCATCAGTCTCATAATTTACCTGCCGATCTCGATGAAAATTCCATCATTACGTTGCCCACTAGTTTGATCGACTATTAAGTCTTCGAGTGCCTTGCATGCCATAACAGGGCGGTTGCAGCGTGCGAACCGGAACCTCAGGCACAGTAGGAATTCAGGGATCGCGCAACGTTCGCGCGCAACGTCAATTTCCGTTGATTTCGACACTCCCGCACCAAAATACTATCCCGTTCAGCGTGGTCGCGGCATCACAATTATTAGGGCGAGATATCTAATAAAGTGGGATGGACGTGTGCGCGGATGGGCGTATGTTGGCAAGTTATGTGCCGAACCCCGAATCCTGATCAGCAGTTGCTGCACGCCTTTGCCAACGGCGCGCCCCCCTGCGCGATTGACTCCAATCCGTTGGCAAAGTTGCTGGGTACGACCCTGATCGAACTGAACCGGGATGCACGCACTGTGCGGCTAGGGTTTGCTCCCACGTCGGGCCTTCTGCAAGGGGCGGGCGTCGTTCAAGGAGGACTCGTTTGTGCAATGCTGGATTTTGCTATGGCATTCGCGACCCTTGCGTGTTTGGAGGAGGGCGATGCGGCCGCGACTGCCAACCTCAACGTGTCGTATTTACGCGCTGTGCGGGACGAGAATCTTTTGGCGACCGGCTCCATTGACCACCTAGGCAAAAAACTGGCCTTCGCGCGCGCTGAGCTATTGGCGGCGAACGGTACCCTGTTGGCGACGGCAAACAGCACGCTCGCCATCTTTCGTTGATACGACTTGCCGGCCGTCGCCCACGGCCATCGGGCACTCTACGGATGATAATACATCTGAGGTGGCTCATCAGCGGTCGCCACGAGATCGGGCGCCGCTGTTCCTCCCTTCCCGTCCAGTTGGCGATATTCCCCGCGAAAGAACACCAGGGGCCGATGCGGCGGCAGGCCCCGGTGAAGCTGCCGCACATGGACCGTCACGAGCCAATGATCGCCACCGTCGTACACCCTATGTTTCGTGCCCAGCAGCGACGCCATGCTTCCTTCCAGACGCGGTATTCCGTCCGAGGTCACGAATCGAAAATGCGGTGCGGGCGAGTTCGGCTGGCGTCCCGCAAAATAGTTTGACACGGATTCTTGCTCGTACCGAAGGAAGTTGATTGAGAAGCGCTCGGCATTAGGCAGTAGTTGCGAGAATCGGGTTTGTTTCCCCGGACAAAATAGAACCAGCGTCGGCTCGAGGGAAAGGGATGAGACCGCATTCACCGTCATGGCGTGTACGCGCCCGTTGAGCTCCGTCGCAATTACGGCAACACCGGTCGCAAACAGGCCGAGGGTTTCGCGAAAGGCTTTGGCGTCGAGTTCTAGCACGCGGTTTGGCGGCCCCAAAAGGAGGCGATCAGCGGACGTCCGCGAACGCCTCGTCTCGCCCTTGTTGAACGAAGCTACGTACCCGGTCAGCCTGAGCCCGAATTTGCGCTTGATGTCCCGCGACGAGCGCGCCCGCCATACGCACTGGATCCCCAAAGAAAAAGCGCTCGTAGAGAACCTGTCTCGACCCGAAAGCCGACATGGAGACATCCCAAGCCAGGCGAAACAAGGGAATGCGGTCATGCGCCTCGGCACGCGCCGCTTGATAGTAGTGTTTGATGTCATCGGCTAGTGAGCCTATGACATCCTGTGCTACGGGCATCGCGACGAGGCCGGATGCGCCGATCTGCTGAATGATCTCAACCATCCGTGGGTACAGGCGAGGAAATAAATTGCGGGCGGCATCCAGGGGATTCCAGGCCGGTCGCAGTACACCCCATTCATCCAGAGCGGCATCCGCTTCCGCCGCACGCAAAAAGGCCTTCATGGTCTCCATGCCGATCCAAATTTCAGCCAGCTTCTCATGGATATGCTGGAATCCCTCTGCGCCGATGCTATCGACCAGTAAATGGGCAAGGCCCAGCATGAACTCGGATTTGGCGATGTTCTTCACGACCACCTGATGCGCCATGTGCACGGCGGCACCGGTCCGGGCGTAGGCTTGGTTGCAGCGATCCACGTCGCGATATAGGAATACGTTTTCCCATGGAACAAACACATCGTCGAAGATCACCACAGCGTCCATCTCCTCGAAACGAGAACCGAGTGGGTGATCGAAATGGGAACGACCATAATCGACGCTTTCGCGGCAAACGAAGCGCAGCCCCGGCGTACAACAAGGGATTGAAAAGCCGAACGCGTAGGGCGCGTCTTCCTCGACATTTTTTAGCAATGTCGAGGGAAACACCATGATCTCATCGCTGAAGGGTAGCGTTGCAAGCATTCGGCATCCGCGAATGACAATTCCGGCATCGGTTTCCTCTTTGACCCGTGCGGCCAAAAAAGGATCTGCCTGTCTCGCCATAGTGGCCGCACGGTTTGCCTGCGGTGGTATGAGCGTGTGTGTGAGACATAAATCGTTTTCGCGCAAATATTCGTGATAACGCACGGCGTTGGCACCGAATCGCGGATCCCCCTCGCCGAGGAACGCCGCGCCGGCAGCATAGCCCGTCATGGCACGATTGATATAGTCGGGCACGCGACCCATCATGCCATGCGTGTAGTCCTCCCATACTTTCATCGAGAGGGAGATGCTTCGTAGCTCCTCGGGCGTTTTAGCGATCATGAATGAGCGACCGACCTTGTTTCCGCTGGTCGGAGAAACGAACAACATCTCATCCGACCGCTCCCACTGCAGATCGTAAAGATGTGCGAGGGTGTGTACACCGCCTCGCAGAGCCGCGTGCGCGGTGACGTCCCTCACCAATTCCCCGCCATACCAGAGAGGCGGGGGCCGATCTCGCAGACGCTGTAGGACTTGAGCCCCCGTTCGGGCACCCGTGGCGAAGTCCTGACCTGATTGTGGGAGAAGGGCACTCATAATATCTCCTATGATGGAACCGGCCTCGACAAAATGTACTCTAATGACATTGATGACACAATACGTAACTCTATTGACGTACTGACAGAATTGCCATATCTATTCGAGCCGGCACATTCGAGTACAGGCAATTAATGGTGGTGACACGTGGCATCCAAACAGATGCGGACTCGGCAAGGGATCCGGTCAATAGAAGTAGGCAGCCGATTATTGCTCGTGTTGGGCGATTCGGGCAGCGCCATGATGCTGCGCGATCTTGCCAAAGCCGCGCGCATGCCGGCGTCCAAAGCGCATCGCTACCTGGTCAGCTATCTCCGCATGGGTCTCGTATATCAGGAGCCTGATTCCGGACGCTACGATTTAGGTCCCCTGGCATTGCACTTAGGATTGACGGCCCTCAGCCGAATCGATGCCGTGAGTCTGGCGCTGCCCGGACTCAAGACTTTGTCCCATAGCACCAATCAAACGGTGGCGCTTGCGGTCTGGGCAAATCGAGGAGCCACCATCGTTCGATGGGTGGGCACCGACGCGCCTGTTACCGCTTCGCTTCGGGTCGGTTCGGTGATGCCTTTAACCCGTTCTGCGACAGGGCTGGTGTTCTTGGCCCATGAATCCAAGCAGCGTTGGTCGGCGCTCGTTCGACAAGAGCTGGCCGACAACCGGCGCCGAGGATTGAAACCCGAAGATATTGCGCACCTAGAACGGCAGATCAGCGATATCCGCCGCGCTGGTTACGCAGCGATCAGTGATTTCATCCCAGGAATCACTGGGTTGGCCGCACCGGCCTTTGCGCATGATGGATCCATCGCGCTTGCCGTTATATCGCTAGGGCATAGCGCCAGCTTTCAGCCGGCCCTGGATGGCATCCGCGCAGCGTTGCTTCGGTACTCGTCGCAGCTGTCGTCGCAGCTCGGTTATGACGCCGTTGCGAAGACCGAATCGAGGTAGCCCGTGGCCCGAACTCCTATCGATAATAGGCATAGCCATCGGCAATCATTGTAATACCTGATATTGAAATCGATCCGGCATCATATGGTGCTATGGATACTCACCCCATTCACACTCAGGTGCTCATTGTTGGCGGCGGACCGGTAGGGCTCGCGCTTTCTCTTGAACTCGGCTCGCGCGGTATTCATTGCTGTGTCATTGAACAGAACGAGCGACTTGGCGCCTCCCAAGCGCCGCGATCCAAGATGCTCAACGTCCGGTCGATGACTCATGTGCGTCGTTGGGGACTCGTTGACGCCATTCGACGCGCGACGCCACTGCCGCCGGAATACCCCTCAGACATCATCTATGCCACCCGGTTGACGGGCTTGGAATTTGCTCGGTTCGAGAATGCGTTCTGCACCAAGCGGGCCGGGGATGACCGATTCCCCGACGGCGCGGCATGGATTCCTCAATATCGCAACGAAGACGTTTTCCGAGAAGCCGCAGCGCAGATGCCGACTGTCACCATCATGATGGGCACCCGCCTGCTGACGTTCACGCAGTCCGGGCAGCACGTCGAGGCCACGATTGCAACCACACATGGATCTCAGGTCGTGCATTCAGATTATATCGTCGGGGCGGACGGCGCGCGAAGCACGGTACGCGCGCTCGCCGGGATCGTCATGGATGAAATACCCAGCGCATCGACCAAGATGTCTAACATCAGTGCGCTTATTCGCGCTCCCGGTCTGTCGAAGTTGCACAAGCTGGGACCCGCGATCATCTACCATGTGGTCAACGGCGAGGTCTCGGCGGGTATGGGGCCATTCGATGACGGGGACCGCTGGTTCATTAATGCACATCCGCCACACTGGTCCGGCGATCTTGCGAATTTCGATCTCGTTGCTTACACCCAGGCGGTCATCGGTGCCCCCGTTGCCATCGAAGTGCTGTACAAAAGTACTTGGGCACCGCGCGCGTTGCTTGCGCGGAACTATTCAAAAGGCCGCGTCTTCTTGGTCGGCGACGCGTCCCAGGTGCGCCCGCCCACCGGCGGTTACGGAATGAACCTCGGCGTCTGCGATGCGGCAGATCTGGGCTGGAAGCTCGCAGCCACTCTGCAAGGGTGGGGCGGCGTCGGATTGCTCTCCACGTACGAGCTTGAGCGTAAGCGCGTGCACCATCGCGTCTTGCGCGAAGCACTAGAGAACTACGGCTTTGTTGACGCCATCCGCAATTCACGCATTTCCCTCGACGATCTCGAGCTCCCAGGGCCGGCCGGAGCAGACGCCCGAGCCCGGCTGGGAGATCTCACAAGAGAACAAAAGGAACGCGAGTACCACACGCTCGGTGTCGTACTCGGCGACCAGTATCTGGACTCGCCTCTGGTAGCGACGGAGTCCGGCAGTCCTCCCCCCCAGCAATTTCGCGACTATATCCCGAGTTCCTATCCCGGATGTCTGGCACCGCACCTTTGGATTTCCGTTGGTCGGTCGCTATATGACTTGTTCGGTCCGGGCTTCACGCTGCTCCTGGTGGATGGTCGCAGAGCCGATGAAACGGCGTTCACCACTGCCGCCGCCAAACTTGGAATTCCCTTGACTATCGTCAAGCTCGATACGGCGGCTGCGCGCAACCTCTACCCGACCTCGCTCACCCTGATTCGGCCGGACCAACACGTAGCATGGCGCGGTAGCGCGCCACCCGCGGACTTGGAAGGGCTGCTCAATAAAGCACGGGGCGGCGAGGCGATGGCGCTCGACCAGTCCAAGTGGGTTGCTGTGGGTGGAAGCCATGAACTCGTTCAATAGCGTCAAATTGGGCCATGTGGGACTGTTCGTCCGCGACTTGGAAGCCATGGCGGGATTTTACCAGAGAGTATTTCAATTCATCGTTACCGATGTTGACGTCGGAGTCGACGGGAAGCGCCGCGCACTATTTTTTAGCAGTAATCCGCAGGATCACCATCAATTGGTATTGGTGTCTGGGCGGGCGACAGAGCCCGGGCCCCCGATAATTCAGCAAATTTCCTTTGCGACGACTTCGCTGGCCGATGTGCGTCGCGCCTACTATGCCTTGCAACAGGAACAGATCTCCCATATTAAACCGATCACGCATGGAACCGCTTGGTCGGTATATTTCCATGACCCGGAGAATAATCGCATCGAGATCTTCGCCGATACCGAATGGTATATTACGCAGCCCTTCGTTTCCCCCATCGATTTCAACGATTCCGACGCCGCTATTTTTGCCCAAACCGAGGCCTTGTGCCGCGCGCAGCCGAGCTTCATGCTGATGTCGCAGTGGCGTAAAGAGACCGCGGAACGCTTGCGCAGACAGGATGCGAATCTCTAATGTGTTCTCTCACGATCTTTGCAGCCCCATGAGTCGTCTGCCCGACTTTGATGTCTCTGCGCTGACCCCCGCGCAGTTACGCGTTTATCAAACGCTCCTTGCGGGTCCGAGACGCTCGGCGGACGGCCCTCTACGCGCTTGGCTATTGAGTCCCGAGTTCGCCGACCGTGCTCAGTCGCTCGGATTGATTTGTCGTTTTGGTTCGTCTCTGGCTCCGAGATTGTCGGAACTCGCCATTCTAGTGGTTGCCGCGCATTGGAAATCAGAGTTCGAGTGGTGCGGACATTCCCAGATCGCGCTGGCAGCGGGACTACCCTCAAGCGTCATCGAGGCCATTAGAGTCGGCGTGGCCCCTACCTTCGGCAAACCGGACGAGGCGGCCGTCTATGCGTTCGCGCGCGAGCTTCTCCTGCAGCGGGCCGTGACGGAAGCGACGTTTGAAGCCGCGGTCGAGCATGTCGGCAAGGTAGGCGTGGTCGATCTCACAGGCATTCTGGGGTATTACACGCTGATTGCGATGACCATCGCTGTGTTTGACATTCCACCACCGCCTGGATGCTTGGACGCATTTAGCGCGACCAGCTGACCTGTGCAACCCGTCAGTAGCGCGGCCGCGATCGTGTGCTGGTTCTAGAAGCCTCTTTACATACCCGGCTCTTTAGTACCCTCGCGGATGCGCTCGGCATGCTTGATGGGCGGAGTCGTCAGCTCAACCAAGCTGTCGATGAACAATGTCAGTTCAGGCTTTTGGTCAGACGCAGCGCGGCGTCTGAGAATGAGCCCCATCGGACGGTGCGTGGTCTTCGGTGCTTCGCTTAGGACCTTCAACCGACGCGCGCGTATATCGGCTCGGAACATGTCGCGAGGCATTATCGCCAACCAATGGGGTTCACCCAACAGCAGACTGCGAATCAATCCAACCGAGGCTGTTTGAAGTTTCGGCGTCGGCATAGCGATACCGAGAAAATCGAATGTGGCGGTGACATCCTTGTACGGTTCGGCGTCGGGCGGCGGCAGTATCCACTGAGCCGCGAGCATATCGCTGGCCTGCAATCTTCGTCTGGCTGCGAGAGGGTGCTGGTGGCCGGCAAGCACCACCATGGTATCGTGATAAATCAATTCTTCAACGAGGCCCGATGGAAGTTCGCTGTTCCCGATGCGGCATACCAGTACGTCCAACTCACCATTGCTCAGCAGGGGAATTAAGTCCTCCTTCATTCCCTCCCGCACAATGACTTGACATGTGGGTGCGCGCTCGCCAAATCGTCCGATGACCTGCGGCAACACGTAGGCGGCAAGCGTCGGATGCGCACCGATCGATAGCGTGACGGCATTGTTGCCCTCGCGAAGCCGGCTTAGAGAAAGATCGGTGGCGGTCGCCTCGGCCCGAATGTTCTTGGCGAGTTGTAACACAACTCGGCCGGCGTCGGTGACTTCAATTCCCCAGGCATGCCGCTCAAGCAGCTTCACTTTGAGCGAGAGTTCAAGCTCTCTCATGATACGGGACACAGCCGACTGCGCAACGTGCCGTAGCTGGGCGGCGCCATTGATGCTGCCTTTTTCCGCAACTTCGAGGAACACCATCACATGGTTGTAATTAAATCTCATTAGACGATCAAGCGCACCCACACAACTCGGTAGTCCGATTATGCGCTGTGCGGGTTCATTAGCAAATAATGCCATTCGGCGACAACAGCCTGGCAGGCCGTTTCGCCCTACGACCACCCGGATTTACTAATTGGACGCCCCTATGCCGCGGAGTGCTCAGGTCGATTCCGTGATGCCGAGGATCGTGCGTGCCTGCTCCTTGGTCGCTACACGATCACCTAAACTTTCAATAATGTTCACCGCTCGTTCCACGAGCGATGCGTTCGAAGGGGCGAACACGCCCCGCTCGAGGTACAGATTGTCCTCCAGCCCGACTCGCGTGTGGCCTCCAAGCACCGAAGCGATTGCCACCATCGGGAATTGGGCGGGGCCGATGCCAAATGCCGCCCAAGTTGCGTCTGTAGGCAAGGAATTGCGCATTAGCAGAGCGGTTTCCACGTCCGCCGGCGCCCCCCACGGAACACCAAGACACAACTGAAATAGGGGCGGTGACGCGATTAGCTTCTTCCTCAGGAGATACCGCGCCAATTGAATGTGGCCCGTGTCAAACACCTCAAGTTCTATGCGGGTGTCAACCTCAGCTGCGAGCCTCGCGATCTCCACAATGTCATCGCTCGTGTTGATGAATAGGTCATCTCCAAAATTGAGCGACCCCATATCAAGGCTGCACATGTCTGGGCATAAATCGCGGACGTGAGCAGCCCTCGTCGCAGGCGACATGACCGTTGTCCCTAAGCCAGCGGCGCCATGAATCCTGGCGGAAGCACGTACCAAACCACCTTCCCCGGTGGTCAAATTGATGATGACGTCCGAATCCCTGTTGCGCACCCTCTCGACAACCTCACGATATAAACTCGGATCGAGGCTGGGTTGACCCGTCTTAGGATCGCGCACATGGATGTGAACGACGGCAGCGCCGGCCCCGGACGCCTCGAGGGCCGACTGAGCGATCTGCTCCGGCGTGATGGGTATCGCTGGGTGTTTTCCCACCGTATCCCCGCCGCCCGTAACGGCGCACGTTATAACAACTGAACGACTCATAGTTTACCTACGTTGCTACAGTCCGACTCCCGTCGGGCGGCAACCCTCCCGTTGCGTTGCAATCGGCTCACGACAGTGAGCGAACGGCAATCGAGGTGCCGGCTTTGCCGGCCAATGCCGGTGCGGTCTCGGTCAATCGGCTGCATATCAGCGCAGCGATGATTGCCGCGCCGGCGCATCCCCAGAGGGGCACCGAGAGGTCATAGGCATCAGCGAGATAACCAAAAGCAGCAGGCCCGGCAATGCCTCCCGCAATCATCCCCGTCAACATCATGAGCCCCGATGCCGTGGCATCCTTATTGGGGACGGACTCAAGCGGCACGGTCCCGATGCAGAGAGGAAGCAAGCCTTGGGCCCAAGAACCGACAAACATCAGGCACGCAATCTTGAGCAACCCCGCTGGTGCAGTTACTGCACCGAGCGGACCGATCGCGCCGATGAGCGCAAAAATGACCATGATCGGTCGCCGTCCGAATCGGTCGGACAGCATCGGCACGATGACGGCCGACAGCACGGCGCCGACACCCGAACATGCGAGCACCATACTCATTTGTCGTGGCGTAAAATGCAGGAAGCGAACCAGATAGAGCGGAAGAAAAGTCAGCGTGCCGAAATACCATGCATTGAGAAAGCAGCTTAGCACTGCACACAGGCGAATATTCCGATAACCGAAGAGACCGCGGATTTGAGACGCGATTCGACTGAGGGCCCGACCGGGCGCACGAACGGCGTGCGCGCGCCGAGGTTCGCGAATAAAGATCATAATTAGGATTGCAACGCAGATACCGGGAACGCCCGCGAGAAAGAAAGCCGATCTCCACGAGAAAAGCGTTGCAAAGAACACTAGTAAAACAGGACTAAGTGAGGACCCAATGAGTTGCGAGCCGAAACTTTGCACCACACCCATATTCATGCCGCGGCGATGGGGTGAGGACTCGTCCATCATGATCGATTGTGTCAGGGGAACTATCGGCCCTTCCGCAACACCGATCAGCATGCGCGCCAAGAATAGGACGAGAAACGACTTCGCAAGCCCTGACACGAAGGAGAAGGCCCCGAACAACGCGAAAGCCCCAACCACATATTTTTTTCGCCCACCCAGTTGGTCAGTCAGGACGCTGGACGCAAAGCCCGACAATGCCCATGTGACGAGTACAGCCGCCGAAAGCAAACCGATCTGCGTGTTTGTAACACCCAGGTCTCGCATCACGAAGGGCGAGAGGTAAAAGAGCGCTTGCGCATCCAGAGCTGCTACTCCGCCGCCCAGACACAAGATTACCATCGCCCGATTCTCGTGCGTCCATCGCCACGCCATTTCGCTATCCCGACACGTGTTTATTCATATATCGTTACTCCGCGGCGGACCATTCGCGGCGACCTCTCCTGCGACAATCAAGCGGACTTTACGACCCGAACTTACGTCTAAGGGTGAAGAACAGAGTGAGTGGCATGCCCGGTTGCCCAACCACGAAACCAGCCGAATCATATTGATAGAATTTGTTGATGTAGTAGGTGCGATTCAACAGATTCTTGACCTCTGCCCGACCTTGCCACTTTCCCCCGGGCGCATCGTACGTGAGGTGGAAATCTGCTAACCCGTAGCCCCCGGTCTCGCCCAGCGGCGAGTTAGAAGGATCAGCGTAGGTTTTCGACTGGTAAGTCGAATCGAGGCGCGGCGTAAGCATCCCGAAGCCGCCTAGATCGATGCCGTACTGAATCGCAACGCTGTACTTCTGATTGGGCACGTACGGCGCTTGATCACCAAGCGCCGGGCCGCCCGGAAAACCCGCGGCAGAGCCAAGGTCCAGAATATCGTATTTTAGTATGCCTATCGAGGAACTGATGACCAGTCGCTCGATTGGTTCCACTTCAAGCTCCGCCTCGCCGCCCGTGATGCGAACGTGCCCCGCATTCGCGACGGTAGACCCGGGCACGCCATCCTCGTCCGTGGCAATGCTCAGTTGCAGATTCGTATAGTCGCTTAAGTACGCCGAAAGGTTGGCACGGACACGATTATTGAGCCACTGGGTTTTGGCCCCAATCTCGTAGGACTTCAATTCCTCTGCCTTGAATGGGATCACTTCTGCCGCATTGGAAGGACGAGGGTTGATTCCTGGCCCCTTGAAGCCGGTCGCATATTGCGCATACGTCATGATATCCGGGGTCCATTGGTAGGACACCGAAGCGCGATAGTCGAAGCGATGCGTGGAGCTTTCATCCGATAGGCTGGGATCAAATCCCGGCAAATACAGTTGAGGTTGTCCAGCGGGTGTCGGCACCAGCCGATCAAAGGTATAGATCTTCGATTGGGCTGTATGGCGCACACCGGCTTCGACATTCAGCTTGTCGGTCAGGTGATAGACACCATGCACGAAAACTGAGGAGTCCTTGTCATTGACGGGATCCTGTCCATAGAAGGCAAAATTGACCAGCGGTATGGTGATGTAATCGTTGAGTTCCGTGAGAGCTTTATAGTAATAACCGCCCAAGGTCCAATCCAGTGCATCCCGAAAAACTTTGCCGCTTAATGCAAGTTCTTCGCTGACTTGATGGTGGTAGGGCGCAAAATAATTATCGTCCGTGTGAACCGGCGCATTCCCCCAAATCTCGGTGAACTGCCCGTCGTATCTGCGATATCCGGCGATGTTCTTCACGTGGATGCCGAATGGGGCGTCCCAGTTGATGGAATTGGTGACGTCAAAGGACGAGATATTGTTGACTTCCGGCAAGGTCAGCCCGCTTTTCGGATCCGTATACGTAGAATACGTGACGAACGGGTTGTGCGAGATGAACCGACTGTCCCAAGGTACCCCGTCGGCAAGGGGGCCTAATCCAGCAATTGCGGGATTCGTTGCGAGCAAAGTCTCGGCACCGGGCTGGCCCTTATCGTCCAGTACATCGGCGGATAGAGAGACGTCCAAATCACCGTTTGGAACCCATCGTAACGTGGCGCGCGCCGCTTTGGCATCGTCGCCGCCCAGCGTACCGTCACTGCAGCCTCCGCCTTGCGTTGCGGGCTGCGATCGCGGCAACGTGCCGGAAAGCGCCGGGTACGCGCATACGAAGTCGACGAGCTTGACGTAACCGTTATAGGAGTTGGAACCGGCCGATACGGCCAGAAAGAGCTGATCCGGGATCAAGGAGACATCAAATGCACCCTTGAACTGCTGGCGATTATAACTACCGTAGCCCGCCTCGACATATCCAGTGTCATCGCCTTTGGGCACCGGTGAAAAGAAACGCACCGCACCGCCCTCATTGTCCTTACCAAACAACGTCCCTTGCGGTCCGCGCAATACTTCAACGCGCGCAATGTCAGTGAGATCCACCAGCGAACCGAACAAGGTTCCCTGGTACACATCATCGACATAGAAGCCGACCCCGGGCTCGAACGCCGGGATGAAGTCGTACTGCCCGACTCCACGGATAAAGGCGAGCGCCGATTTGCCAAAGCCCGCGGAGTTTTGCTCCAAAGTCACATTGGGCGCTTCGCTTGCCAAGTCACCGATACTTGTGATGCCGCGGTTTGCAATGTCCTCCGCCGTCACGGCCGTGATGGAGACCGGCGTACGTTGCAGGTTTTCGGAGACTCGCCGCGCCGTCACCGTGATTTCCTCCAGGCCCGAGGAAGCTGCACCGGTCTCCGGTGGCTGCACATCGGCCGCGAAGACACTCCCTGTGAGTGCGTGCGCCACAGCGAGCGTGGCAGCGAGCTTGTATTTACCTCGCATCGGCATGTTAATTGCTACGCCGTTTGTCGGCATTTCTCTAGATTCGATTATTCGCATTGCTTCCCCCTTACGCCGGTCTCATCAGATTTCTAGCCGCCCGAACGCCTAAGAAGCGCGCCGACAACGACGAATTCATTTTTATGTCGAGATACTAAAGTCTTTGCCGAGGCCGCGGCTTCATAATAATTAGCCCCAGTCATCGAATTAAGAGGTAACGCCCCTCGATAAAGCACAGCCGGCAGCTCCCGCCGCCTTTAGCGTTCGATATCTATTGCCGCCAAACTCATTTTGCGCGCAATACCCATCTCTTGCAATATGAGAATTTTGTCGATGATTACTCTCGCTCAATAATCGGCTTTTCAGAATCCTACATCGACGCTTGGAGCCATGTGCAATACACTATTGCCGGCGCGGTCGCTGACTGCCGCTGCGATTGAGCGATTGCCATAGGTTGACGTAAGATCGGCGCGAGTAACGCTGGGGGCGATATGGTTCAACTCCTCGAACAGGACATTCGAACACGGGAAGTGCTCACGTGGACCGGCCTACACGTATTTCATGCTCCCATCTCTTCGTGTTCGCAGAAGCTGCGGATCTTCCTCAATCTCAAACGCATCGAGTGGGAATCTCATCCGATCGATGGGGCAAAGAAAGAAAATATTGGCGCGTACTATCTTGGCATCAACCCGCGCGGCCTTGTACCAGCGATTGTTTACAACGGCGCCGTACACATCGAAAGCAATGAGATAATTCAATATCTAGATCGGGAGTTCCCCGAGGCGCCTTTAATTCCGAGTGCTTATGCCGACGAGGTCGCCGCGCTGCTTGAGCATGAGGACGCTCTCCATCTTGATCTGCGCACGCTAAGCTACCGATTTATGTTTGCTCAGAGATCACCGAGATCCGCTGAGGATCTCGAGAGCTACACAACAGCTGGTTCGGGGACTGTGCGTGGAGAAAAGGATACAGAAATCGGTACGCAAATCGCGTTTCACAAACTGTTCAATGAACAGGGTATCTCCGACTCGGCGGCAAGGAAATCTGCAACGAAGTTTCGCCAGGCGTTTGACGTCCTCGACCAAGTATTAGCCGGTGCTCCTTACATCAAAGGGGACAGTTTGTCGGTGCTTGATATTGCGTGGATAGTCTACGTTAACAGACTGAATCTTTGTGGTTATCCGCTCGCGCGCCTGCATCCTAATCTCGCGGCCTGGTCCGCGCCGCTAATCCAGCGCCCGGAATTTGCCCGCGAACTCACGTTGCCTGCGCCAGCCCTGGCCGAGCTCGTTGCAAGGCAACGAGTGTGGGCCGAGACCGGTCGGTCGCTCGAGTCAGTCTGCGATCTACTGTGAATGCGCGGGGGACCTATTCCCGCGGCGTCCTACCGCAGCAGCCCGTCTGGACGATTTCTTCGGATCCAAGGCCGTGCTGATTGGCCTCGGCGTCCGACTCATGACGCATCCTTTGTTCCTCACGGAGAAATGTAAATGAATTTACCCATTTGAGCAGAATCTGGTATTCCCGGGGCAACTCACACGTCGAGGCTGTTGGAAACTTCATGCTGGGGTGCTCGTATTTTCCGGCACTTGGCTCAAGCAACCACGTGCGCGGCACGCCCGGACGGTCATTGATGTAACCTCTGTGCGACGCCGGTGATGCATCGAACTTGCTCAGTAATAGAACTTGTCGAAGGCATTCGCCAGCGCGATCGACCTCTCCCAGTGATCCGTGGCGTCTGCAAACAACAAATACACATTGGTAAGGCCGTAATGCGCCACCTGGTTGAATGCTGTATTGACGGCACAATTCGTATAGGTGGTCGACCGGTAAGTCCAATCAACGCGGGGGTCAGAGTCCCAAAACTCCTGGTATTGTGAATATTATCGATTTAATATGCGATTTGGCATTTAAAACGATTCTTAGTCATGGCAATCCTCAAAGCGCGCGACGTTTCTCATGTTCGGTTTCGGGTACCTGATCTCGCGAGGATGCAGGCCTTTTTGGTGGACTTTGGCATGATCGTTGCTGACAGTCGGCCCGGCCGCTTGTACATGCGCGGACTCGGCCGCAGTCCATTCATCCATGTCAGCGAACAGGGCACCGCCGGGTTTCTGGGCTTCGGTCTCTGGGCCGATAACGAGGCGGAGCTTCGGCGCTTAGGCGATCACGACGGCCTCACGCCTGTGGAGTCGGACGAACCCGGCGCCGGAATGGTACTCAGATTGACCGATCCGGATGGCTATATCGTGGAGGTCTTGGTGGGGCAAACTTTGGTCGACGCCCGGCCCGCCCCCGAGCACGTACCGTGGAACCACGGAGGAACTTACGCGCGACGCGGCACACCGCGCCGTATTTCTCCCGGCCCGTCTCACGTGCTACGGTTGGGTCATGTGGTCATGGGTGTACGTGACTTCAAGCGAACCGAGGCATGGTACAAGGAACGGTTTGGACTCCTCACGTCAGACGAAATCCGCAGTGGAGGCGCAGGTCATCAGATCATCGGCGCTTTTCTGCGATGTGATCGGGGGGAGGACGATCCCTGCGATCACCATACGCTCTTTTTCATCGAAAACCCTGCCGGTCCTGGCTTCATCCACTCGGCGTTCGAGGTTCCTGATCTAGACGACTTGATGTGCGGAAACGCACATCTGCGGGCGCGTGGCCATGAACATTTCTGGGGCGTCGGTCGGCATTATCTGGGCAGCCAGGTGTTCGACTATTGGAAAGATCCGTGGGGGCATGAAATCGAGCACTGGACCGACGGCGACAAACTTCCCGCAAGCCACCAGGCGGGAGCCGGCACAGTGGCAGATCTTCTGGGCGTCCAATGGGGCATGCCGATGGCCGCCCCTCCGGATCTTGACAATCACAAAGCCAAATAGACCCATTGCGACCATAACGCGGTCGCGTCACAGCAAGCGTCCACAACGTTGGAAGGCGCGAGGAGAGAGGAAAATGCAGAATGTCGACGGCAGAGTAGCCTTCATCACGGGCGGCGCCAGCGGTATTGGGCTCGGAATTGCCCGTGCATTTGCCGCGGCGGGCGTTCGCTTGATGCTGGCCGATATGCGTGACGACCGCCTTGCTGAGGCTGCCGCTTCCTTGACTTCCGCGGGCACGGAGGTCGCCACGATCAAGGTCGATGTCGCTGACCGTGTCGCAATGGCGGCCGCGGCGGCGCGCACTGTCGAGCGTTTCGGCAAAGTGCATATCGTTGTGGCGAATGCCGGGGTCGGCGTCATCGGTCGCGTGCGCGACGCGAGTTATGACGATTGGGACTGGAGCAATGCGGTGAACCTTGGCGGCGTCGTCAATACCGTTCAAGAATTCTTGCCTCTGCTGCGCCGACAGGGAGAAGGCGGCCACCTCGTAGCCACTGCATCGATGGGCGGCCTCACACCGGTGCCCCACGGCGGCGTGTATTCCGTTCAAAAGGCAGCGGTCGTCGCGATCATGGAAGCGCTTTACACGGAACTCGCCGCGGAGGGCATCCACGCGTCCGTCATTTGTCCCGGGATGACGCGTACCAACATCGCGGAAACCCTCGCCCTGCGCCCGACTCATTTCTCGGATCACGGTATCAGGCTTGCTCCGCCGCCCCAGGCTGTCGCGGCGTCAGGTCCCGGTCCCATGGCGCTCGCCATGGACCCCACGGAGCTGGGCGAACGCGTGCTGAAGGGCATATTAGCGAACGATCTCTACATTCTCACGCATAACGAATTCGCGGAACAAATACGCGAGCAGTTCGAGCCCATTTTGGCGGCCATGCCCAAGGAAGAGCCGGCGATGGGACCCGCCGCGGCGGGCGGCGTCAAGTTCAGCGCCTATGAGCGCGTACTCAAGGCAAGAGGAACGTCCGTTCAATGAGCGTCGATCTGTATCATTTCGAACCCAACGCCAACGGTGGCAAGCCGCTGATTACGCTCAACGAGAAAGGAGTGCCCTTCACGAGCCATTGGGTCGACCTCCTCAATTGGCACCAACATCGGCCGGACTATCTCGCCCTGAACCCGAAGGGCCAAGTGCCAACGCTCATTCACGACGGCGTGGTCATTACCGAGTCGACGCCGATGGGAGAATATATCGACGAAGCATTCGACGGACCCGCGCTACGTCCGGCGGATCCGGCGGGTCGAGCCCGGATGCGGGCGTGGAGCCGGTACGCAGACGAGTTTCTAGGGCCTTCCCTTAGCATGATCGGCTGGAGCCGCTTCATCGGTCCGAAGATGCGTACGCGTGATCCGCACGAACTGGCAAAGGCACTCGAGGCAATACCGACGGCCGAACGGCGCAAGGCTTGGGACATAACCATCTACGACCGCTTTACCGAGGCCGACCTTGCGGAATCGGAACGCCGTCTGGTTGTCGCGGCGGCCCGGCTGGATGAACAGCTCAGCCGCACACGCTGGCTCGCCGGTGACTGCTATTCTCTTGCGGATATCAATACATTCAACATGGCGGCTGCGTTGCCGATATTCATGCCCGCCGCGATCAATGCGTCGACCATGCCGCACTTGGTCAACTGGGTCAACGCCATCGCCGACCGCCCGGCAGTTCGCAGCGCGCTCGCCTACTCCCGCAACTCACTGCGCAGGCTGGACTAATGCCGCTTCTCTACTACCGCGCGCCCGTCGGGCATTCCGCCAAAACTCTAATCACGCTCGCAGAGAAGGGCATTTCCTTCCAGAGTCGCTTGATCGAACCTCCCGCTCTGGAGCCGCACGCAGCGACCATACGCTCGATCAGCCCGTCAGGTTCACTACCGGTCTTTGTAGACGACGACGGTACCGGCCTCGCGGAGTCGAGCGCCATCGGTGAATATCTGGATGAGACGCGTCCGACTTTCCGTTTGATGCCGGAAGATCCAATCGGGCGGTGGAGAGCACGGGTATGGTTCAAGGTGGTCAATGAGGATCTCGCGCCGGCGGTTGCGATACTTGCGTGGTCCGCGTGGAGGGTTCCCACCCTTGGATCCGATGAACGGGAATACCTCACTGCCGCCGCTGAGGCGATTCCCGCTCTGGACCGACGCCGTTATTGGCAGGAGGGGCTGGCCGGCTTTACCCCGAGCCGCCTAGAAGCTGCGCAAGCCAAAGTGCGCGGCGTCATCAATCTGGTCGAGAAGCAACTCACGCAGTCTGCTTATCTTGCCGGCTCTCGATATTCTCTCGCCGACATCGACGTTTGGCCTTTTATGGAGCCGCTACCTCGCTTGCTGCCCGACATCGTGGGCGAGACTTTCACGCCGCATTTGACGGCGTGGACCGAGCGGATTGCAGCGCGTCCCGCCGTCATCGCGGCAACCCGCGGCGCGCGTGATTCGGATTGGGTGCTTGGCCCTGAACCCATCCGCTGGGGATGAATTTGCAATCCCCACAGCGCCAGTCACAGCCCCAGTGCCCTGAGAGTCTCGGGCACTTTATTCGGCATCGCCAAGGCACGTTGCACTGCCGGACGGGCATTCATCGCGGCGAGCCATCTCATGATGCCGGGCGTTTTGATCTCGTTCACCAAGTCCGGAGCCAGCCGCGGCAGCCCGGGCACCACGCAATAGCTTGCGATATCCGACAAAGAGTAATGATCGCCCGCAGTCCAACTCGATCGCTGGAGGATGGATTCAAGCCGTCGAACCCCATCGGCGACGTAACCCCTCGCCTCCGCGAGCTGAGCTTCGGAAAATCCGGTGTCGGCTATGGTCTGCCATTTTTCCCGCCGGTCCGCCATCGGCACGTGGACCACCTTTTCGGCCATGGCCTGCGCGCCCAGTTTCTTGGCGAGCGGATGAAGCAGGAATTGCCAGCCAATGCGGCTTGCGTTCGGACCGAAGTAATCGTCGATCCATTTCGTCCAAATCCGCATGCGCGCGCGCTCCACCGGCTCCTTTGGCTTCAGCGACGGCTCCGGAAATGCATCGTCAAGATATTCGTTGATGACCGAAGATTCGGTAATGACGGTCCCGTCATGCACCAGCGTGGGAACGAATCCATCAGGATTGATGGCGAGATACTTCGGTGCGTGCTGCTCGAAGCGGAGCAAATTCACATAATGACTTTGGAAATCAAGGTTCTTTTCGAATAGGCAGATCAACACTTTGACGGAATTGGCGATCGGTTCGGCGTGATACAGCTCGAGCATGGATTTCCCCATTAGCCGTTGGACAACTGGAGGATATGATGCAAGATTTCAATGGGCGAATTGCTTTCGTGACCGGCGGTGCGAGCGGCATGGGGCTGGGCATGGCAAAAGCCTTTGCGCGCGAGGGTGCGTTGGTCGCGATCGCGGACATCCGAGATGATCACTTGGAAGCAGCCGTGCGCAGTGCCGCCGAGGAAGGCGTGACGCTCAGACCCTATCGGCTCGACGTGACCGACCGTTCCCGGCATGCGGCGGTCGCGGACGAGGTGGAGCGGGACCTTGGGCCGGTATCGATCGTTTCGCTCAATGCGGGGATCGGGGTCATCGGTCACATCAAAGATGCGACCTATGCCGATTGGGATTGGATTCTCGGCGTCAATCTTGGGGGCGTTATCAACGGCGTCCGAACGTTCGTGCCTCGTTTGCGCGCTCAAGGTCTCGGCGGCCACATCATGGCCACCGCGTCGATGGGAGGTCTTATCGTGGCGGACAGCGGCGGCATCTATTCTGCGGCAAAATTCGGCGTCGTGACCATGATGCAATGCTTGCGCGACGATCTCGCGTCGGAAGGAATCGGCGTTTCGGTGCTCTGCCCCGCCGCAGTCAATACCAACATCCATCAGCACTATGGCATGCGGCCACGTGAGTTCGCGGCCGGCGCTTATGTACAATCGCCTGAAGAGCAGGAGGGGTTGAAGCGCATGTTGGCGCACGGCATGTCGCCGGATCGCGTTGCGGAACTGGTGATCGAGGCGATTCGCGCCAACCGGCTGTACATCATGACGAGCGGAGCGATTGCGCCGGTCGTTGCGATGCGCCGCGATGCGCTGTTGGCCTCGCTTCCCGACGAGCCGCGCAATGAGGAACGCTGGCAGGCGGACCTCGCAGCGCGCCGCTACATGACGGATCGTTTGGGCTAGGGCCGGGGCGAAGATAAGGGTATTCAATGCACACCGTGGGCGCGCGCGACGGCTCGCCCATAGGGCTTGAGACCTAACGTTAATATGAGCGCTGCAAGCGGTCCGAGCACCACGGCGGCGGTCAGCAGCGACCAGCGCAATAATTCCTCCCGGCCAAACACAAAGTCGGTCAGCAGTGCGATGACCGTGGGACCCAATCCAAAGCCGATCACGTTGAACATGACCAAATAGAGCGCCGTTACTTGGGCCCGCATCTTGTTCGGCGTGATCGTCAGCAACGCGGCGTTCTGCGAACCGATAGCTGCCACGTTGATCATATTGCCAATGGCGAGCATTGCGATTGCGAGTTGCGGCGTGGGCATCAGCGGCATGGCGATCATGAAGGGGAATCCGAGCCACTGCGACCACACCGTCAGGCGTAGATTCGCATCGTCCCAGCCGCGCCGGATGAACCACTCGGTGAAACGGAAGCCGCTGAAGAGGCCAATCGGACTCGCGATCAATCCCACAATTCCGGAGGTCACGCCGAACTGCTGTGGGGGCCAGTGATGCGTGCGGCCGAAATAGGCCGGGGTCCACGCCATGGTTCCGAACATGAGGATACTTGCGAGCGCGAGACCACCAAACATCGGGCCGTACACCCGCCAGTGACTCACGAGGTACCGCACGACCACCAGCAACGACGGCGTCTGTGCCATGGGCTCGTCGAGGGAGCGGCCGCGGCGCACCGGCTCCGGAACGGTGAAGTACAGTAGGGCGGCGAGAAAACCGGGCAATCCGACAATTAAGAACGTGATTTGCCATGGATGGAACGTCCCTAGCAGCCCGAGATGTAGGTCACCGGCCTTGGACAGCGTGCCGAGCACAAAGCCGCCGAGCACCAAGGCCAGACCATTACCGCAGACAAAAGCGAGCGCGAGCAGCGACATCGCGCGCGCCAATTTTTCTTTCGGAAATAGATCCGCAATCATCGAAGAAATCGCCGGCGAAACGCCGGCGTCACCTGCGCCCACCCCCACTCGAAAAAGCGCGAGCTGCCAAAAATTCTGAGCGACGCCGCACAGTGCCGTGCAAAGGCTCCACACAGCAACGCAGGAGCCGAGGATCAATCTTCGATGACCGCCATCGATCCAACGCGCCAATGGCAGGCCAAGTACGAGATAAAAGGCGATAAAGGCAAAGCCCATCACCAGACTGATCTGGGTGTCATTGAGGGAAAGATCGTGCTTGATGGGCTCGATCATTAGGGTAATGACGCCTCGATCGAGATAGCCGACCGCCAACGTCACGCCAAATACAAAGACCGCCCACCATGCTTGTCGAGACGACGGCCAAGGGTCTGACGTACTCGAGGAGCGCACCGTCGGCTCGAACTCGGCCGATTCCGTCGAAGTACCTCGGAGAGAACCGCGAGTGGCCGCGGAACTCGCATGAGCGGCAGGCACCCTAGGAGGTGTACGCAAGGGATTGAAACCAGCCGTTCATGGAGAGACTGTCGCATATTTTGCAATTCCGTCAAGAAAAATCGATAAATTATCAATTACGCCACAATGGTAGATAATCCCGCGGCGACGGCGCCGAACGCCTTTTGCTCACCGAAGGCTCGCATGACGAGTTCGGATGTATGGCGCACATGGGCTAGTGTGAGGTCAACCGCTTCGGCGACGCGCCGAGTGATGACGGCTTCGGCAATTTGAGCGTGTTCGGTTGAGGTTCCGCGCTTGCGCGATGCGTGCGCCCGTTGCGATAGCAGACGGTATCGGTCTGAAAAATCGAACAATGTATCCATGAAGTCGATGAGTATGGTGGAGCCGTAGGCGGCAACCAAGGAACGGTGAAACTCCCGATGCAACTGCCGGGCGAGGGGATTGAGCATAGGCGGCTCGCCGATCTCCCAGGGCACGCGATTCAAGCGATGCAGGCACAGGACGATGTTTTCTTCCCAAAGTTGATCGCCGCGCTCTATCGAACGAGGCAGGGTGAGTGCGTAGAGTTGGCAGCGAGTCTCGGTCAACTCCTGCAAATCGTGCAATGAAACGGGCGCAACCATGAAGCCTCGTTGGTCGACCTGCACGGCCAGCTTTTCCATCGAAAGTCTATTCAGTGCCTCCCGGACGGGGGATGCGCCGAGCCCATAACGTGTCTTCAGCACATCGATGCGGAGCTTCTCCCCGGGTGCCAAAACACCGTTCACGATCTCGTCACGCATTTGCTCATACACCGATGAGGTAAGGGTCGTTCGCCCGTTCATCGCTGCCCCCAAGCTTCGCCGTCCCATGCTATTCCTTGGATTCAAAAAGCCACATAGTGCGTCCGCGGGGAGAAAAAAGCACCACAATCCGTCGATTCGGCATTTAATCGATATACCATGGAATTTGTTTGACGAATCGATAATAATGCAGATAGTGTACTTGATGAGGTCAGCATGAAACTTGCGAGATTCGAGCGCGGCAATGGCCCAGAGATCGGTATCGTCACCGCCAGCGGTATGTTGCCGGCGAGCGGGTCTCTGCCGCAGATCGGCGTCGACATAACGGGCCTCATTGCGGCTTGGGATAGGTACGGCGCTTTGCTGAGGGACTTCGAGATCCGAGGCGGCGCGGCAGTTCCAATGGAAGCGCTGCGTCTTCTCTCCCCCATTGCCCGGCCGGGGAAGATCCTGGCGATCGGGCTCAACTATGCGGACCACATCGCCGAAAGCGGCATGCCAACCCCCAAACAACAGGTGTGGTTCTGCAAGCATGACAATGCGGTTGCTGCTCCGGGCGATCCGATTTTGCTGCCTCGGGTATCGAGCATGACTGATTACGAAGCCGAATTGGTGGCGGTGCTAGGTGCCAGCGTGAAGCATGTCAGCGGAGCCGATGCTGCGGCGGCCGTATTCGGATATTGCGTCGGCAATGATCTCAGCGTGCGTGATTGGCAATGGGAAACCCCTCAGTGGATGCTCGGTAAGTCTTTCGACGGCCATGCTCCGTTCGGGCCCTGGATTACGACAGCTGATGAAGTCGGGGATCCCCATCGGCTCGGCATCCGAGCCATTATTAACGGCGAAACTCGGCAGAATTCGAACACCCGACACTTGGTCTTCAGTGTTTGGGATCAAATTGCCCATCTGAGCAAGGCGATGACCTTGTCGCCCGGAGATATCATCTTCACGGGGACTCCAGGCGGCGTTGGCGCAGCGACCAAGTCGTGGCTCAAAGCGGGAGACACCGTTCGGATCGAGATCGATGAGCTCGGTGCGATTGAAGGGACCTGCGTGAACGAGGCTTGACGGCGATGCGGCGCGACTGCGACTACGACGTGTGCGTCGTCGGATTCGGACCGGTTGGCGCGGCACTGACGGCCGCGCTTGGCATGCGGGGGTTGAGCGTGCTTGCCGTTGACCGAAGTATGACGGTGTACCCTCAGCCCCGAGCGGCCCACATCGATGGCGAGACGATGCGAATCTTGCAGTCGCTCGGGGTAGCCGATGCCGTCATTCCGCATACGCGGCCGGCGCCGCCGTACGAGTTTCGCAACACGGCGGGCGAAATTCTGATCTCGGTGCCTGCTGCGACCCTTGCAGACGACGGCTGGCCGACTCATCTAATGATCTACCAGCCCGGCATCGAGCAGGTACTGCGACGCCTGTGCGCCCATTTAGCCACGGTGCACGTCAGACTGGGGACGAGCTTCCAGCGATTAGAGCAGTCGCGCGACGCAGTGACCGCGTGGCTTGACGGCGTCTCGGTATCGACTCGCATGCTGGTGGGATGCGACGGCGCTTCGAGTACAGTGCGCGAGGCGATGGGGGTGCAGTTCGACGACTACGGGTTCGACGAGCCGTGGCTGGTGATCGATGCGTTGGTATTGGATGAGGCGCGTACCCCCGCGGTATGTCTGCAGCTGTGTGATCCCGCGCGTCCGACGACGTTTACATTGATGGGGCCTGGCCGTCTGCGTTGGGAATTCATGTTACGGCCGGAGGAAGATCCGTCACAGATGATGGGCGAAGGGTCTATAGAACGGCTGCTCTCGCCCTGGGGCGGAAGTCACGGCCTCGTGATCGAACGCCGAGCGGTGTATCGATTCCACGGTCTGGTGGCACGACATTGGCGCGATCGGCGGGTCCTTCTGGCGGGGGATGCAGCGCATCTCATGCCGCCGTTCGCTGGCCAAGGACTGTGCTCGGGGTTGCGTGACGCCCACAATTTAGCCTGGAAGATTGACGCGGCGTTGCGCGGTGGGCCGGCCGATGCGCTGCTCGATAGCTACCAGGAGGAACGTGAACCGCATGCCCGGGGCATCGTCACCATGGCGATCGATGCCGGACGACTCGTGTGCACACTCGATTCGGAGGTCGCTGAACGGCGCGACGCAAAAGCCCGTGCTGATCGCGAGGCCGGCGTCGCCCCATCTAGCCTCGCACTGCCCCCGCTGGGCGCAAGTGTGCTGTTAGGCTCACACACTGCGGCAGGAACACAATTCCCGCAGCCGATCGCGGCAGACGGCTCGCGTTTCGACGATGTGATGGGCGCCGGCGCCTGGCTCATCAGCCGGCGACGATCCGAGGGCGCGACTCACCGAGGCGTG
>Ga0224557_1000157_pt1 | contig 78357 bp, 47 predicted proteins | sample 714S31014metaG_FD_180677 | JGI IMG/M metagenome (GOLD analysis project Ga0224557, IMG submission 180677) | Peat soil microbial communities from Stordalen Mire, Sweden - 717 S3 10-14 | ecosystem: Environmental > Terrestrial > Soil > Wetlands > Peat | place: Sweden: Norrbotten County, Stordalen...
ACTCGTGGCGGCGGACCTGCTCGTCGAGGGCATACAGCAATTGTTGCCCGGTCGTTGCTCCCGCGAATGCGGTGCGGTTGTAGAGCGTGCCGCCGAAGCGGCGGAAATCCAACAAACCTTCCGGTGTGCGATTGAAGGGCACGCCCATGCGGTCGAGCAGGTCGATGATGGCCGGGGCGGCCTCGCACATGGCCTTGACGGGGGTCTGGTTGGCCAGGAAGTCGCCGCCGTAGATGGTGTCGTCGAAGTGCTTGTCGGTGGTGTCGCCCTCGCCCTTCAGATTCTTTGCGGCGTTGATGCCGCCTTGCGCGCAGACCGAGTGAGAACGCTTGACCGGGACGATGGAGAAGAGGTCAACGGTGCCGCCGGCTTCGGCGATCTTGATGACTGCGGCGAGTCCAGCGAGACCTCCGCCAACGACGATGATTCTGGGTGCTGCCATGAACGAATTTCCTTTCCAAGGGAAAACAGCTACTAGCTTCTAGCCTCTAGCTCCTAGCTCCTAGCTAAGAACGAATGGTCATTCCGATCGAGGCGCTGCCGGAATTGGCCGGGGCAACCGACATGGACACAGCCGGAGGCGGATTTTCCGGCGCGTTCTGGAACTTGGGACCGATGAAGGCCCAGATGCTGGCCAGTCCCATCACCGCGAGCACGACGCCGAGCGCGGCGCAGGCATAGCCGAAGCGCTTGCGGGCGGTTGCGCCGGGGGTGATGCCCCACTTGGCCGCGAAGAGCCATATGCCGTAAGAGAAGTGCCAGCAGATGGCGATCATGGCGATCACGTAGACGGCAACCATCCACGGGTTGGCCAGTTCGTGCTGCACCTTGGCGAAGGCCGCCATGGGGTGCTCAGGAAGGTCGATGCCCATGAAGCGCTGGCGTATGACGTGCTGGCCGATATACAGAACTGCAACCAGGCCGGTATAGCGCTGGGCTGTGTACATCCAGTTGCCGGCCCAGGGGTAGTAGACGATGTTCGACTTGCCGCGAAGCCAGATGTAGACACCGTAAATGCCGTGATAGAGGATGGGCAGAAAGATGAAGACCCACTCGAGCACGCGCACCAGGGGCAGGCTATTGAGGAATTTGACCTGGGCTCCGTAAGCGGCTGGGCCTTTGAGGGCCTCGAAGTTCGAGAGCAGGTGCTCGAGGAGGAATGCGCCGATGGGGATTACGCCGAGCAGCGAGTGCAGCTTGCGGAAGATGAAGGAGTTTCCCTCGGCTGCGCGGATCGGCCGAACGCCTGGCCGAACAGTTGGGCGGACAGGCGGATGAATCGGGGGCGCGGCAGGTTGTTGGGCAGTGGCCATGGAAGTGTTGACTCCTAAGGACTTCAGGTGGAGGCTGTTCCAGATTGAGGGACAGAGAATCAGTGTTTATTTCAACCTGCATTATTGGTGTCGCACATCACGTCCGTCAAGGCGCTCCGCGGGCTTTGACGTCTTGAACGAGATTTGCGGGGGTGTTCAGGCTTGGAGCATGGGCAACAGTGCCGCAATGGCGCGACCGCGATGGCTGAGGGTGTGCTTGGTTTCGAGGTCGAGTTCGGCCATGGTCTTGCCGAGGGCGGGCAGGTAGAAGAGCGGGTCGTAGCCAAAGCCGCCGGTGCCGCGAGGGGCTTCAAGGATGAGGCCCTCAACCGTGCCTTGAGCGGTAAGCAAGGGGAGGCCATCGCGAGCGGCCACCAGCACACAGCAGTAGCGGGCGGTTCGCTGGGGCAGGGGTACAGCGGCGAGACGCTGGAGGAGGATCATGTTGTTCCAGACATCGGAGTTGTCATTGGCGTCTGGCGAGTCGACCAGGCCGGAGTCGGCGGCGAAACGGGCCGAGCGGACGCCGGGAGCGCCGTCGAGGGCGTCGACTTCGAGGCCGGAGTCGTCGGCCAAAACCAGGATGCCGGGCGCGAAGCGAGAGTAGTACACGGCTTTGAGGGTGGCGTTGGCGGTGAAGGTGACGCCGTTTTCTTCGGGGGCGGGGATGTTGGCGAGCGCGGGAAGGGGATCGATGGCGATGGAATGCGCCTGGGCAGCGGTGCGGAAGTCGCGGAGCTTGCCTTGGCTGGTGGTGGCGGCGAAGAGGCGAAGGGCCATGGGGAGAGTGTAACGGGCGGAGGGCTTTGGGCGGGTCGGCAAGTCAGCAGGTCAGCAAGTCAGCGGGTCAGCTAGTCAGCGGGTCGGCAAGTCAGCAAGTCAGCAAGTCAGCAAGTCAGCGGGTCGGCAAGTCAGCGGGTCGGCAAGTCGGCGGGCGCTCTTCAGGAATGATTCATATTCGAACAGAAAGGCGCGTTCAAGACAAAGCGATGTTGATTGGCAATCCCCGGAGGTGATCTTTGACAAATTCTCGAGTACTTCTGCTCACTGCGTGTTTGTTGGCCTGCGGAGCAGTGCAGGCTTTCGGGCAATTCGAAACCGACCTTGTGAACCGGGAGGGCGCAACGGCGCCTTGTGTGGGCATTGGCCCGGTTGGCGCTCCGGTGGTGAAAAAGTGCGCTCAAATGGCTGAGCAGGCAGGCTTCATCCGGGTAAAAGAGTTGGGATACTCGGGCCTGACGATCGGTACCACGGGCAAGGACGACGGGGTGATCACCGCCATTGATGCGGATTCCGCGGCGGCTCATGCTGGCCTGGCGGTGGGCGATTCGATCACTGCTGTGGGAGACAAGCCTGTGAAGCCCACACCGGGAACGACGGCAGCGAAGGCCGTGTTTGGCCGGCGAGGCGAGGCATTGCAGTTGGCGGTGCGACGCAACGGCGCCGAGCAGGAGGTGAGTCTGGTGCGTTCCGCGCAAAACCCGCCCGCGGGTGGGCCGAAGTCTCCCAATATGTTCCTCATCGTCAGAGGTCTGGTCAATTGGCGCGGCGAATTCGTTCCCTGCATGGGCGCAGGGCCGCTGGCTCCGGCTTCACTGGATATTTGCGCCAACCATTTCAAGCCAAACGGTTACATCAAGGCTGGGGAATTTGGTTCGACGGGGTTTCAACTCGATCTTGCAGATAAAGACAGGGCGATCATCAGCGCAGTGGACCCCGGCTCAGCGGCGGCCAAAGCCGGAATTCAGCCGGGGGACGAGATTGTGGCAGTTGAGGGCCACCCGTTGACGGCGAGCACGGGAGAGGAAGCCAAAGAGCGCATCTTTGGCAAGGTTGGCGATCAGTTCCACGTCACAGTGCGGCGGGGGGAGACCGATAAGACGGTCGAACTGCAACTGGCGGCCAAGGCACAAAACTAGAGTTCCACCGAGGAGCCTCTTGCAAAACTCCATTGAGACTGCAAAAGTGTCAGGGCACGACTTCAGTCGTGCTGGAAAAGCCACAAAGTCATCTTGGGCTTTAGCCCCTGCGGTTTTGTTTTCAGTAATTTGCAATTCCGCAGCGGCTAAAGCCGGAATCTAAATTGGCCATTTGCGGCACGACTGAAGTCGTGCCCTGACACAATCTATAGTCTGAAGGCAATTCTGCAAGCGGCTCCGAGGTTCATTCTTAATTCCGTTGAACCATGGGCCGTGCTCACCACACCGTGGGGACGGCCTTTGACATAGAGTCTGTTGGTTGTTTAAGGTTATCCCGTCCAGAAATTATTTCATTTGATAAATTTGCGCGAGGGTTCGCTTGGCGAGGCGCGATGGCTTCCCAAAGCAAGGCGGCAAGCTGCACAATGGACGGGTTTCTTTCAGACGAAGAGCGGGGACATGAACAAGGGAACGATGCGGGGGATAGCGTGTGGGCTGGTTCTTGCCGCGGCAGCAGTGCCGTTTGCAGCGTTTGCGGCTCCGGCATTTACAGGGCCGGTGGAGTTGCGCGTGGACAACCTGAAGACGCCACTGGGGATCGACGATCCTGCGCCGCGGTTTTCGTGGCAGTTGCAGGACCCGGCGCGAGGCGCGAAGCAGAGTGCGTACGAGGTATTGGTTGCTTCGCGCGAAGAACTGCTGCGCCAAGGCAAGGCGGACGTTTGGGATAGCGGGCGGATCGATTCGGGCGAGTCTTTGAATGTGCGCTACAAGGGGCCGGCAATTGCGGCGTCTACGCGCTCCTTCTGGCTGGTGAAAGTGTGGGACGCGGCAGGGAAGCCATATGCGCAGAGCGACATCAGTTGGTGGGAGACGGGGCTTGTGAGCCAAGAGGCCTGGCGCGCCCAGTGGATTGGCTACGAGACGCCGGAGGAGGATGCGGTGCGCCACGCCCCGTCGGTTTGGATTACCAGCCCGGACCTGAAGGTGCTCAATGCCGATAAGGCCGCGGAGCAGCATATTGCTTACAGGCAGACGGTGACACTGGCGAAGGCGGTGCAGCGGGCAGCGCTCTACGCGACCGGGCAGGACACCGTTTCAGCATGGATCAACGGCGCGCAGGTGCTGACGTCGGACAAGTTTCCGCCGTGGAAGCAAATGCCGTGGAAGAAGTTTGTACGCGCCGAAGTTACAGGCAAGCTGAGCGCCGGGGCCAACACGATCGCCATTGAGACGGTGCATTATGTTGACAATCACAGCGGAAAAGCCACGGCCGATGCGCCGCCGATGATTGCCACGCTGGTGGTGGAATACGCGGACGGAACCACGGCGACGTTTTCGAGCGGGACGGATTGGAAGTCGGCAATTCATGCGGCTTCGGGCTGGCAAGAGAAGGGATTTGACGACTCGGGATGGGACACGGCGGTTGTCTGGCCGCAGCAGGCGCCGGGACCGAGAGGCGCGCCGCTAGGTCATCCGTGGATTCCGGACAGTGTGAAGACTTTGCGGCATTCATTCACGGTGAGCAAACCGGTCAAGTCAGCGCGGCTCTACGCCACGGCGCTAGGAGCCTATTATCTGGGCCTGAACGGGGGCCTGGGCCTGAATCCGGGCCTGAATGGGGGCCAGGTAAGCGACCAGGTGCTCGCGCCGGGATGGACAGACTATCGTCAGCGGGTCGTCTACCAGACGTACGATGTGACGAATCTGCTTGTGGTGGGCAAGAATGCGATCTCCTTTTGGCTGGCGCCGGGCTGGTACTCCACGCCGCTGGAGTGGTTCCAGCAGCCGAATAACTATGGAGATACGCCTCCGGCACTGCGGGCGCAGTTGCGCATTGAGCACACAGACGGAACCGTGGAGTGGGTGACCACCGATGCGAGCTGGCAGGCTGCCCGAAACGGTGTCCGCTCAGAGCTCTATGACGGGGAGTCATTTAACCTCGACGAGGGTTTCACAGGCGAATCAGATCCGCGGTTTCCCGACGTCATCAAGGACAAAGCGGCGATCATTCACCCCGCGCCAGTGCGGATCGTAGCCCAGGACTTTCAGCCAATCCGGATCGAGCGCGAGGTACACGCGGTTTCGATGACGGAGCCCAAGCCTGGGGTCTACGTGTACGACTTCGGGCAGAACCTTACTGGCTTAGAAAAAGTGAAGTTGCATGGACTCCACGATGGTTTTCGAGTCCGTATTCGCTTTGCGGAGATACTCAACCCAGATGGCACAATCTATACCGACAATCTTCGTACCGCAAAGGCTACAGACACTTTTGTGTCTACGTTCACCGAATCCGCCGAATCCGCCGATCGTGTTCACAGCAAGATTGGGTACGGGGTCGAGTTTCAGACAGCCTTCAGTTTCCACGGCTTCAGGTATGCCGAGGTCACGGGCCCGACAGCGGCGCCGGGCTTGGACGCGGTGAAGGCGGAAGTCATCCACACGGACGCGCCCTTCACGGCAAAGCTCGAAACCGGCAACGAGATGATCAACAAGCTGTGGAGCAATATTTTGTGGGGGCAGCGGTCGAATTTTGTCGGTGTGCCCACAGACTGCCCGCAGCGCGACGAGCGACTGGGATGGATGGCGGATGCGCAGGTATTCTGGCGCGCGGCGAGTTACAACATGGACCTGGCGGCATTCTCGCGGAAGTTTGCCGGAGATATGCGCGGGACACAGACCGGGACTCCGTACTATGGCATCTATGCGCCGGGAACCGCGCAAAGTTCATCGGGCTCCGGTGCAGGCTGGAGCGACGCTGGCGTGATCATTCCGTGGACATCGTGGCTGCAAACCGGCGACACCAGCGTCATCGAACAGAACTGGGCAGCGATGGAGAAGTATCTCAATGCTATCGAAGCCTCGAATCCCGATGGACTATGGATGAACAACTCCGGGACTCCGTTTGGGGATTGGCTCTCACCCGAGGGAAAGACGGACCAGGGACTGATCGCGACCGCCTATTGGGCCTATGACGTGACGCTGATGCAGCAGATGGCTCACGCAACGAACCGCGCTCAGGATGCGGAGAAGTATGCGCAGTTGTTCGAGAAGATTCGCGCGGCATTCCAGAAGCAGTATGTTCACGACGACGGTTTTGTGGCTGGCGCGGACAACAGCCCCTCGCCCTTTGGCGCCATCAACAATCCCAACGCAAAGAGCAACGGTGGCGCTACGCAGACCGGGTATGTATTGGCGTTGCACATGAATCTTGTGCCGGACAGCCTACGCGCCGCTGCCGCACAAAAGCTGGTGGATAAGATCGAGGCCAACCATGGCCTGCTGAGCACGGGCTTTCTGGGCACGCCGTATCTGCTCGAGGAGTTGACCAGGAGCGGGCACTCGGAACTGGCTTACAAGCTGCTGCTCAATACGCAGTATCCGTCGTGGGGCTACCTGGTGGAGCACGGTGCGACGACGATGTGGGAGCGATGGAACGGCGACCAGATGAAGGACGATCCGAGCATGAACTCCTACAACCACTATGCCTACGGCGCGGTGGCGGACTGGATCTATCGCTATGCCGCGGGCGTGGATGCAACGCCGCTTGACGCGGGCTTCCACACGGTGGTGCTGCATCCGGTGTTCGATCAACGATTTGGGAGCGTGAAGTTCGACTACGCCTCAACGTATGGCATGATTCATTCGGATTGGTCGGTGAAGGGAACTACGGCGGTGTGGCATGTGACGATTCCCGCGAATACCACGGGCTGGCTTGGTTTGAATGCGAGCGAGGCTGGGCGGTACAAGCTGGAGGGCATTCCGCTTGCGGAGAGCAAGCAGGTCAAGGCAATGACTTCCGGCCAGCAGAATGGGTTTGAGTTAGCGGCGGGAAGTTACACTTTTGCAGTCGAGCTTTAGTTATTTTTTGAACCAGTTTTCCGGCATCGCATGAGATGTGCCGGGAGCGTGGAGAAGAGGAGAAACAATGCCGGTAATACTGGCTGGGATCGGATGGCACATCGTTGGCGCGGCAATGGCCGCATCGTTTTATGCGCCCATTGAGAAGGTGAGGAAATGGTCGTGGGAGACCACATGGGCCGTGGCCGGCATCTTCTCCTGGATACTGCTGCCGATTTCGGTGAGCCTGTTGCTGCTGCCGAACTTTCCAGGCTTCTATGAATCGATCGGCCCGCATGTGCTGTTGAAAGTTGCGCTCTTCGGAGCCATGTGGGGCGTGGGCAATGTGAGTTACGGCCTCACGATGCGCCATTTGGGGATTTCTTTGGGCGTCGGCGTCGCCATCGGCGTCACGCTCATGGTGGGCACGCTGATGCCTCCGCTGCTGCACGGCCAGGGCGCGATTTTATTTACGACCAAGAGCGGGCTGTTCACCATGGCGGGGGTGGTGGTTGCGCTGATTGGCGTAGCGGTCGTCTCCTATGCCGGCCATCAGAAAGAGCTGCAACTGCGCGGGGAACTCAGGGAATTCAATTTGAAGCTGGGGCTTCTGCTGGCGGTTCTGTGCGGCATATTTTCTTCGGGCATGTCGTTTGCCATCGACGCGGCCAAGCCGATGGAAGCCGCTGCGCTTCATCTTGGGGTGAACCCGCTGTATGCTGCGCTGCCGAGTTATGTATTCATCATGGGCGGGGGCGCGCTGATCAATCTGAGTTACTGCTTCATCCGGCTGGGCGCGCTGAAGAGGATATCCCTTCGCGCCGATCTTTCGCAGACTCGTGGAACGCTGCTCAAGAATGGCGCGCTGGCTGCAACCGGCGGAATCATGTGGTACCTGCAGTTCTTCTTTTACGCCTGGGGCGCGGCGAATATTCCGCAGCACCTGTCGTATGTGAACTGGATGCTGCACATGAGCATTTATGTTCTGTGCGCTGGCCTGGTGGGCCTGGCGATGGGCGAGTGGGCCGGGGTAGGACGCAGGCCGCTGCGCCTGCTTTGGGCCGGCATGATCATCATCATTGTTGCCGCCAACCTGGTGGGGCTGGGGTTGGCATCGTAAAGACAGGGGTCAGGGATCAGGGGTCAGGGGTCAAAGACAGGGGTCAGGGGTCAGGGATCAGGGGTCAGTTTGGTGTGCCTGGGTCGACGGGCCAGCCTTGCCCACTTGTCCGCAAAGTCAAAGGCGCGGCAATCTCATGGGGAACGAAAATGCCGGGGCAATAGCCCCGGCATTTCCGTGTAGAGGCAGGTTGCTCAGTCGATGGTTTGGTTGAGGCGCAAATCGCGAGACGATGCGCCGACGCTGACGGTGCGCTTGCCGGTTGCGGTGACCCACTTGCCGCTGGCCGTGGACCAGTACTGCAACTGGCGCTCCGGCACGTGGAGGGTGACGGTTTTGGCTTCGCCGGCTGCCAGGTGAATGCGATCGAAGGCGACGAGAGCCCGCACCGGGAACTGAACGCCCGCGGGAATCTCGGCGGGCGCTCCCAGGTAGACTTGCGGAACCTCGTCCGAGTCCGCCCTGCCGGTGTTCTTGATATGGACCTGCACGTCGAGGCCGCCGCCGGAGACCTTTTCGATCTTCAGCCCGGAGTATTCGAAGGTGGTGTAGCTGAGCCCGTAGCCAAAGGCGAAGAGCGGGGCAGTGTTTTCCTTGTCGAACCAGCGATAGCCCACATTGACGCCTTCGCTGTAGGTGGTTTTTCCGTCCACGCCCTTGCGGGAGCGTTCGGGGTGTTTGGGGTCGGTGGCAGGGTAGTCTTCCAGGCTCTTGCCCCAGGTGACCGGCAGACGACCGGCGGGGCTGGCTTTTCCCAGCAATAGATTGGCCGTGGACCAGCCGCCTTCATCGCCGGGCCACCACATCTCAAGGACTGCCTTCACCTTGTCGACCCAGGGCAGGGCAACGGGTTGGCTGGTGTTGAGAACGACGATGGTGTTGGGGTTGACCGCGGCAATTTCCTCGACCAGTTTGTCCTGATCGCCGGGAAGGCCAAAGACAGGCGAGAGGCGCGTCCATACAAAGACCACCGCTGTTTTGGCGTTCTTGGCGGCGGCGATGGCTGCCTCGTGGTCGGCCTGGCGTTGTTCGGGGGTGTACCAGTTGAGGCGAACCTGGACCGGAGCATTGGAGCTGTCAAGGCTGGTATCGATCTCGATTTCGTGCGGTCCATTCGTCAGTTCAACGGCGCGGCGCACATTGTCGAGGTGGTCGGTGGTGGGAACGGCATTGTCCTGGTTAGCCTGGAGAATATCGCCATGAACGCCGCCCTGCGATGCGCCCGTGCTGGCCAGACGCTTGCCATCGAGGAAGATACTCGCGTTGGTGCCCATGGCCTGCAGATAGAGCCAGTAGGCGCCGGCATGAGGAGCTGTGAGCGAGCCCTTCCAGGTGACGACCGAGTCAGGGGCAAGGGCATTGCCGGCCGTGAAATCGACCTGGGTGTCGACTTTGGGGTCGCCACTGCCGGTGCGAAGCAGGCCGGGTTTGCCGTCGTGACTGAATGCGCTGGCCGGAACAGGCGTGCCGGTCATGTCGTCGTTTACGGCATACTTGATGTTGGGGTTGCCGGAGATTTTCTTGAGGGCTTCGAGCGGGCCGACCTGCCGCTGGGGCAGGCCAACGGAGCGCTCGCCGTTGATGCCTATCGAGTCAACCTGGCCTGCTGTGGGGCCGATGAGGACCACGGAATCGAGATCGGCGGCCTTCAAGGGCAGGGCGGCGCCTTCGTTCTTCAGAAGGACGGCGGCTTCTTCGCCGGTCTTCTCAATGATTTTGGCGTTGGCCTCGATGGACTGCTCGGTGACGTCGTGTTTCTGCTGGCCGTCCATGTAGCCGAAGTGGACGATCTCATAGAGCACCCGGCCGGCAGCGCGCGTGATGGTGGCTTCGTTGACGGTGCCATCCTTGAGGGCTTCAGCCATCTTTTTAGGATCAAGCTTGACGCCGAAGTTGCCGCCGTCTCCACGGCCTCTGGCTGGCTCTTCGGGGATGTGACCGCCAAACATGTCGCCCCCTCCGCCGCCTCCACCCGCGCGACGTACCGGAGGCGGTGGTGAAACTGGCTGCAAGTCAAAGAATGAGGGCAGGGAGAAACCGCCGGCCCCTGGCGCCGGTTCGCCGGGCATTTCCATATCGAGTCCGGCGTTGATGAAGGTGACTGCGTGGACCGCACCCCAGTCCGAGGTCACGAAGCCTTTGAAGCCGATCTCGTCGCGCAGGATTTTGGTCAGAGTGGATTCGTTGCCGCAGGCGAACGTGCCATTCAGGCGGTTGTAGGAGCACATGATCGACGAGACGCCGGCCTTGATGGCTGCGTCGAACGGGGCGACATAGACCTCGTGCAGCGTCTGGTCATCGATGTAGGTGCTGGCGCCATTGGAGTCGTAACCGACGAAGTGCTTGACCTGGGCCATGACGTGCTGGGACTGGATGCCCTTGATCTCGGCCGCGCCGATCTCGCTGGTCAGGAATGGATCTTCGCCGAAGGTGTTGTAGCCGCGGCCGAACTCGAGGTCGCGATCGATGTTCACAAACGGCTGAAGGGAGACGTCCATGCCAAGCGCACGATCTTCGCGGCCGATCACCAGACCATTGTCCTCAGCCGACTTGCGGCTGAAGGTGGCGGCCACACCCATGGTGGCGGTTTCGCCCTGGGACGGATGGCGCGTGAGCACTCCCGGCGGCCCATCGGCAAAGCGCAGCCCCGGAATGCCGAGACGCGGAATCCCGGCCATGTAGCCGGCCTGTCCCTGATATACCGCTGGATCTTCATGCGTGCCGTGGATCAGCGTCAGCTTTTCATTGAGCGTCATCTGGCTGAGCAGCTTGTCCACCCGTGCGTCGCCCGTGACCACGGGCACGCTCTGGGCCAGCGTCATGGTCGAAGCCAGCAGGAGACAAGCGGCTCCCATGAATGCCCGCATCGGCACGGTCATTTTGTCCGTGCGCAGATTTGTTGCTTTTTGAATTGAATGCATTCGTCGAACTCCTCAGGTATGTCTGGACGGATCAGCGTGGCTGTAGGAGGCGGCCGTCTCAATTTTGGCTCGCGGTCCCGTGTAAAACGATTCAGTTGGCTGCGGACCAGACCCAAACAAGTGTAAAGCACTCAGCCAGCGGTTGTATTTGAGGGGAGGACGGGCCCCGTTGCGGCGAGGCCCCGGAACGCAGATTCACCGGCTTGCCAGGATGGCAACTTGTTCATCATGAGCGTGATGCACTTTTCTGGAAGCGGCCGGATCTGGGGGCGCGGTGGCAGGGAGCAGGCAATGAAGAATGGTATGTGTCCAGCCTGGAAGCTCATGCTATATTGGTCGCACCGGTTGGTTCATTCTTGATTGCCAGGGCTTGGCCTATCCACAACAACTTTCCAGGAGAACTCTTGTCTTTCAATCCAGTTTTTGAGTCCGTCGTCGCACCGCGAAAGTGTGCGCGCAGCTTTGGCCTCAATTGCCTTGCGATTCTGGCCGCGCTTTGCCTTTTTCCGCCGCAACTAGCGCACTCCCAGTTGACAGAGACCGGGGTGGCTACAAACCCCCGGCTGGTCTCGAACGCTCCGGCAGAGACGGAGACTGCGCTCGAGACAAATGCCCCGCCGATGTCAAACAGCCTGGCGGGCACTGAGGCCGCGGCAACGGCGAATATCTCGTTGCCACCGGACGTCCCGCTGGCGGTGAATCCTCCGCCGGAGAATGAGACCACAGTGGTTCCGAATTCCCCTGCGGAATTTGACACTGGGGAGACGCCGAAGACCCGCGCGAAAAAACCGGTGGAGAGCGAGATCGCCGTGAATGGAATGATCTCCTATGGCGATCACCAACTCTTTGGCGCCGCTTTGCAGTGCGATCTCTGGACAGCCGGGGTGGAGTACGACCGTCATTTCTGGCCCAACGTCCTGAAAGCACGGATGGATTATGTGGTGGAGTTCCTCCCTGTTGTGATTCTGAGCGAACCGACTGTCGCCGATTTTTGGGGCAATCCACGGTCCAACACCAACAAGCTGGTGCCTGGGATAGGAATCACACCCTTCGGCTTTCGCGCGCTTTGGCGGAGCGACAGGAGAATCAAGCCATTCCTGACCGGCAAGGCGGGGGTTGTCGCCTTTCCCATCAAGGTTTTATCGCCAGATGCGTCCTATGTGAGCCTTGCTTTTCAGGGTGAGTTCGGCTTGGAAATCAGACTGACTCGCAACGTTGAACTGCGCGCGGACCCCTTTACCTATTTTCATTTCTCGAATGCCTTCATCGTGGCCAGCAACCCTGGGCTTGACGAATTCGCCGCGAAAGTCGGAATCAGCTACCACCTGAACAAGTAGGGCCTGAAGCAGGCTGTGTAAAAAGGCCTGTTCTGGGTCAATAGCGGCAAAAAGCATACCTCAGGGGCTAAAGCCCGCGCTGATTCTGCTGCCTTTGTGCCAGGGATAAATCCCTGGCCTACCGCCCGAACGAGTTTTTCCGCAGCCTGTGAAGAGGGTTGCGGCAAACGCAGGTCTGGCCAGGGAATCGCGTCAGGGAAGCGGGAGTTCGCTATCCAGGCCTGAGCGGATCAAATCGGCGCGGAGCCGGTCGACGGTGGAGAACTGGAGCGCCTGGATTCCCAGTGCCCGCGCGGCGTCGACATTGACCAGCCTGTCGTCGAGAAAGAGAGTCTCCCCCGGAAGAGTGCCGAGCTCTTTGAGCACAAAGTTATAAATGGCGGGGTCGGGCTTGGCGATGCGGAGTTGATAGCTCCAGACCAGCACATCGAAGTCCTGTATCCAGGCGTACTCGCGCTCGATGCTGGCCAATACGGTGTCCCCCATGTTGGAGAGGATCGCGGTGAGCAGACCACGCTGCTTGAGCTGCTGTTGCCAGGCCAGCATGGCGAGGTTCTGTGTGGTCCACAAGCGGGCATCCCACTGATTCAGCTCTTCGGCCGCGCCCGGTGAAAGGCTCAGGCCGGCATCCAAAAGGAATTTCCGCCAGAAGGCGATGCCGCTGAGCGACCCCAAGTCATAGGCGTGGCGGTCCGCCCAATAGAGGCTCTCGAAGCGGTCGAGGGGCAAGCCGGTGATGCGCAGCAGGGCGGCGTGAGCCTCGGGGTCAGGCGGACCGGTCAATACCATTCCATAGTCGAAGACAACCGCGCGCAGACCCAATGTTCCTCCTCGATAGCGCCCGTGTATGGTTGAAAAGGACGCCTGTGCTTATTGTGCATGAGCCAAATGCGGCACATGAGGTAAAGGCGATGAGCGGCTGACAGGATTCAAGTTATGAGCTTTTCGCGCAGGACGAACTGGAATACCGAGGAGAGCGAGTTGGCGCGGGCTCATCGGCTGCGCGTAGAGGCTGGGCTTCCGATTGCCGACCTGACGGCCTCGAATCCAACCCGGTGCGGCTTTCAGTACGCTCCGGAGTTGTTGGCGGCTCTCGCCAATCCTGCCGCACTCGACTACGATCCGCAACCCTGCGGGAGCCCGCGTGCGCGGGAGGCGATTTGCGAGTACTATGCGGAGCACGGAGCTCTGGTTAAGCCTGAACAAATCATTCTAACCACAAGCACCAGCGAGGCTTATAGTTTTCTGTTTCGCCTGCTCTGCGATCCGGGGAACGAGATCGTGGTACCGCAGCCGGGTTATCCCCTCTTTGATTTTCTCGCGGTTCTGGACGATGTGCGGCTGAAGTTCGCGCCCTTGATCTACGACCAGGGCTGGCAGGCCGATCCGGAGGGATTTCGACGGGCAATTACGCCCGAGACGCGCGCGATTGTGCTGGTGCATCCCAACAATCCGACCGGGCACTTCACCAAGTGGTGGGAAGCCCAGTGGCTGGAACGGTTGTGCTGGGAAAACGATCTTTCGCTGATTGTGGATGAGGTGTTTCTCGATTACGGCCTGGGAGGAGCGGAACGGAGCTTTGCCGCAGGTCTTCAGGGCGTTCGAGTGTTCGTTGTGAGCGGGCTGAGCAAGATAGCCGGGCTGCCGCAGATGAAGGCTGCGTGGATTGCGGCGATTGGACCGGAAGCCGCCTTGGCAATGGGGCGACTCGAGGTGATCGCGGACACCTTTCTTTCCATGAATGCGCCGGTGCAGTGCGCACTGCCGGCATGGCTCGAGGGGCGTCAGGCGATTCAAGACCAGATTCGGGATCGGTTGGCATTGAATCTAACGGAGCTGGACCGGCAACTGGCGAAGGTACCGGCGGTGCAGCGGCTCGATTCGGAGGGCGGATGGTACGCGGTGCTGCGGATTCCTGCCCTCCAGCCCGACGAGCAGACAGTCTTGGAGCTGTTGGAGCTTGGCGTCTGGGTCCATCCGGGGTACTTTTTCGGGTTTGCGGAGTCCGGCTGGCTGGTGGTGAGCCTGCTGGGGCCGGAGAGGGAGTTTTCCACAGGAGTCACCGGCCTTGTTAACTATTTGAAAACGAATCAAGGTGGTAATAATCCTGGGTCTATGGCGTAAGCGTTGCTTGAAAGATTGTTTGTAAGTTATTGAAAAATAAATTACTACAAAGAAACAAAAAATGCAAGTTCAACAAAACAAGGCGTCGTCATGGAGTTCTACGGACTCCCACCCATCGGACAAAAACAAAGACGTCCGATGGATGGGGCACAGTTTCATCTCCCGCGGGTCGGTAACGCCGGTGGAGGACTAAAATGATTCAATTTTGGCCTGATTACAGTGCGCGAAGGAACGGGTTGCTGAGGCGCTCCTCGCCGATGGTGGTTGCGGGGCCGTGGCCGGGCAATACCCTGGTTTCCTCGGGGAGAGCCAACAGTCGAGACTGAATTGAATCCAGAAGCTGCCTGGAGTTTCCGCCGGGCAGGTCGGTGCGCCCAATGCTGCCGGCGAAGAGCGTGTCGCCGGCAATGACCATCTTGAGCGGCGCAAAGTGGAGGCAGACCGAGCCCTGGGTGTGACCGGGGGTGTAGAGAACCTCGGCTGGGTAGCGTTCAAGGCCTACAACGAGGCCGTCGGCCAGGTTGGCGTCGGGGGGCGCGGTCTCCGGCGTTTCCACACCGAGCCAGCCGGCTTGCATCTCCATCATCTTGAGCAGGGGCAGGTCGTTCTGGTTGAGCAGGATGGGCGCGCCGGTGAGGCGTTTGAGCTTGAGCGCGCCGCCCACGTGATCGATGTGGGCGTGCGTGACCAGAATCTGCTTGAGCTTGAGGCCGAGCGCGGCGAGGCGGCGGTGAATGCGGCCCACCTCGTCGCCGGGATCGATGACGATAGCCTCGCCGGCCTCTTCGTCGCCCAGGATGGTGCAGTTGCATTGCAGAGGGCCGACGGGAAAGGTCTCAAGGATCATGGTTCTATTCTAGGGCCTGAAGCGGCTTGCGGAAGGTGAGCATGTACCATTCGCCGGTTCTCCCAATTTCGAGATGGATCTCCAGCATCTCGGGCGGGACCAGATCGACGGGCGCGCTGACCGGTGCCTTGCGATTCTTGTAGAGGTAGCCGCCAGGGCCTTTCTCATAGACTCCCTTCACATGCTTCTCCGTTTCATCGGCGATGAGCAGCAGGCTTCCCGGCTTGGCCACGCGTATCATTTCGCGGATGGCTTTGGCGCGGTCGTTGAAGAAGTTGATTCCGCCCACGTGGAAGACGACATCGAAGCTGGAATCGGTGAAGGGCAGGCTCTCGGCATTGCCGAGGTAGAGATCGGCGTTCATCTCCCAGCGGCGCAGGTTGGCCTGGCAGTTAACCAGCATTTCAGGGGACAGATCGAGGCCTGAAAGCTTGACGCTGCGGGGCAGGTATTTGAAGTTGAGGCCGGTGCCGACTGAGGTCTCAAGCACGGAGTCGCCGGGTTTGACTTCGAGCAGGCTCATGTAGCTGCGGAAGTAAGCATCGCGGTTGAAGCCTTTGAGAGCAATGAAGATGCGCTGGGTGTCGTCGTAGAAGCCGCCAATAACTTGATACAAGTGGTTGTATTTTCCGTTGTCTCCGGTTAGGTCTTCCGGCTTGAGGAATGTGGGGATTCCGTTTCGGATGGGGAAGCGCTCGCCGGAACTGCTGAGCAAGGTTTCGCGGCCTCCTTCGGTGACGACATGCAGAGGGTTGCCGGTGGCGGGGCTTTGCAGGAGGGCGACGGTCTGCGGCCGCTCGGCCCAGGTGAGGTGTTTACCGGCATTGAGAATCGCAAAAATGCTCAGGGCTATGGCTCCGGCAAGGCATACCCAAGCGAAGGCCGTGGCGATGGGCAATGACGCAGGCAGTAATGCGGCGTTGAGCCGATGGAAAAATCCATAAGCTGCCAGGGCGTAGGCCGCCGCAAAGGGGAGTGCGGCCAAGGCGATTCTGGCGGTCTTGAATTCTCGGTTCCACATCCAGATGAGCGTTGCCGCAAACCAGGAGATGAGGAATAGTGGGATGGTTGCCGAAGGAGCTGCGGCGATGTGCAGCGGCGGCGAGATCAGGATTTTGAACGCGACGACAGCAAGCGGAAATGGAAGCGTGGAAAGCAGTCCAGGAAGACGCGGGCTGACGAGGCGATGGAAGGTAAATGGCAGAATGCCGAGGACGGAGACGAGCAGCGTCATGCCGAGATAGTGGAATGCGGGTCCGGGGCCTGAGAGAGGAAATTTGCGCCAGCCGATGAGCAGGCTGGGAATGAAATAGAAGGCCAGCATCCACAGGAATCCGCGGCGAGGCTTTTGCGTGCCGACGAACCAGACGCCGGAGATTGGGCCGGTCCAGGTTCCGATGCGAGAAAAGAAAAAGCCGAGAATGAAGAGGCTGGCGATGGCCCAGGCCAGGAGTTGCGACCAGCGGTTGGGGCGAAGAGTGTCTTGCATTTTGCGTTCTCCTTTGGTGCGCGTGCTGTGCGCCGGTTCAGGACCTCCGGTTGCGGAATGCCGGTTGTGGAAATCAAGGGAAGCTCAGGGCTTGTCGGCGGTGTTGGCTGGTGGTTGCGGACTTGCGGTCTTCGGGTCAATGCCGACTTCGGTGGAGGAAAGCATGGCCAGGGCGGCTTCGCTCCATTCCAACGCGGAACGGAGTTGCGCCACGCCAAAGGTGAGTGTGAGCATCCAGAACGGAAAGCCGGGATAGTGAGAGCTGTGGACACGCGCCAGGCCTTCTACTTCCAGTAAGGTGTCGAGCAAGCGGCGGTGCTTCTCCTGGAACTTGCGGATGTGTGCGATAGAGACACTCGGTGCGGCTTTGTCGCCAAAGAAGAGCTTGAGCAGAAACTCGTCACGGGGCGGATCATCGCGGTAGGGAACGGCCAGCCACTCCTGAAGGCAGGCGAGCCCGGCTGCGGTAATCGAGTATTCTTGCCGCCTTGGCCTGGGCGCGGAGGTTGACTTGCTCGGAACAATCAGGCCATCGGCAGCCAGCTTCTTGAGGGTGGGGTAGATTTGGCCGAAGCTCTCGCCCCAGAAGAAGCCGACGGTCTGCTGGATGGTCCTGCGGATCTCATAACCGGACTGGTTGTCATGGATGGCGAGGATTCCGAGGATGACATAGGCGGTTTGGTTTCGTTTCATATAGCTGCAAGATATATCTGTAAGATACAATTGTCAACGGAATTCTTCAGGAATAAGCAAACGAGCTACTTGCAAAATTCGACGTCGGGAACGTTTGAAGTGTCAGGGCACGACTTGAGTCGTGCCGCAAAAATCCAAATAGGATTCCGGCTTTAGCCTTTAGCCGCTGCGGAATTGCAAACAATTGAAAACAAAGAGACGCAGGGGCTAAAGCCCAACATCTTCCTGCTGAACTGGCGGCACGACTGAAGTCGTGCCCTGACGCTTTTTGCAGTCTCAATGGAATTTTGCAAGAGGCTCAAACTATAGGAATTGCAGGTCACAAATGAGAACGGCAGGCCGTGTGGCCTGCCGCTTGTGGAGGATCTTCAGGAAAAGCCGTCGGCCTTACTTGCCGGACTTGGCGGGTGCGGAGACCGGGGCGGGCTTGGCGCCTTCAAGCACCGAGTGCGAGCCGGTAGAGCGCACGTAAAGCACGGTCAGGCTGATCGAGGTGAGCATGAAGATGATGGCAGACCAGGTGGTGAGCCGGGTGAGTACGTTTGCCGCGGCGCGGGGACCAAAGGCGGTTTGCGAACCCTGGCCGCCGAAGGCGCCTGCCAGGTCGGCTGAGCGGCCCTGCTGCAGGAGGACGACACCAATCAAAAAGAGGCACACGGCCACGTGCAGGACGATGACAACGTAAAGAATGATCTGCATTTCTTAATCTGCTTTCCAGGTCTGTCCGGGTCTGCCGGACAGGAGAATCGTTGGTGCGGAAGAGGGGACTTGAACCCCTATGCCTTTTGGGCGCCAGCACCTCAAGCTGGTGCGTCTGCCAATTTCGCCACCTCCGCACTGGAGTGAACTCTACGAGTATAGCAAAAGTGGAGAATGTTGCGAAATGGGTCTCCCTCTTCGGTAATGGGGCGGTTGCAGGATAGGCGGCTATCCGAGTCGCATCGCTACCATGCATTACCTCGCAAACAGCCTTTCATCCCACGCCACAGGCTCAGGCCGGGAGTGGGCGATGCACGCGAAGTCTGGATGAGCGGGGTTGAGCAGGACGTTGTGTTCGCGGCCCTGCGTGACCAGGGAGGGAACCAGCAGGACAGAGGTGCGGGCATCGTCGAGCCAGCGGTCGCCGAAGGCTCGGCTTATGGCTTGATTGGGAAGGTCCCAACCGGGAAGATCGGAGGCGGCTAGGCGTTCCACCGTAACATCGGCGGGGACTTCGATGGTGAGGAGGGCGTGGGTGCGGGGCAAGCGGTTCAGGTTGGCATGGACCAGGATTTCGAGGATTGCGCCGGAGTAGGTTTCGGCGGCGTAGATTACGGCGCGGCCAGGGGAGTTCCAGCGTCCGCCGTAGAGACGCGCGCCCGTGGCGTCAAAGAGAGGAAAGCGGGCGTCGCCGATGCGGAAGCAATGCATGAGTCGATTATGTTACCCCTTTGTGAATTGGAGACAAATTCACGTTCTATTAACAAGGCCGCCGCTTTTGTTTTTAGGTGAATCGCCGAGTCTGTAATACAGCGCAATGTCAGAAGTTCGCATGATTAGCAAGATGCTTTTCGGTCGCTATAGGATTTTCAGGCGGGAATGCCGTAGAAGAGGCGGTCAAGCAACTCTTCGGCGCGGCGTGCGCCCAGTTCGGTCAGGGCGGCCTCAAGGGGCGGCCGGTTTTCCAACTCGGGGTGTGGCTTGGCGAGCCATTCGCGGGCGTCGTCGCGGCTGTCCCACACATACTCTGCCGTGGCAATCACCCTGGCCAGGCGCTCAGTGCGTTCACTTTCAGAAGGTGTGAGGCGGGTGCGGCGCTTGTAGGTGGCTTCGGGAACTACGCGGTAAAGCAGCGCGCGCGCGTACTGGGCAGAGGAGCAGGCGCGAGCAAGCGTCAGGCGCAGAGCGCGTTTGGGCAGGCCGGTTACCACGGCGGCTTCAAGATCCTGCACGGAGAGAACACGGCTGCCCAGGATTGCCCTTCCACCCATCACATCGGCAACGCGGTCTGGATGCATCATGGAGTACCTCCGGTATCAGTATAGCGCATTTCTGGTATCAAATGATACTTTCGGTATCGAGTCTCGCCATCCAGCCGGCGAGGGCTTGCTGGTCGGGGGTTCCGGCGGCGTTTGCGGCGTGGACGTTGCTGCGCTCAGTTTCGTCGCGGTTCTGACTGATTTTGAATTTGCCTTCAATGCGGGTGATTTGGATGCGGAAGCCAACGATCCCCGCCAACATGGTCCGGCGGAAGCCGTCGGGCATGGTGCGCCATTTATCTGCGAAGGCCGGCTCGTTGGACTGGATGAGGCCGGCCAGCAACTCGTCTTTGCCGGGTTCGTCTTCGACGAGCGACAGGGTTCCATAGGCATGGATGGCGATGTAGTTCCAGGTGGGAACGGAGAGCGGATCGACGTAAAGGGTGGGCGAGACGTAGCTGTGCGGTCCGGAGAAGACTACGAGGGTTTCGCGCCCGGCGAGGGATTGCCAGTGGCGATTGGCCTTGGCGAAGTGGCCTTCGATGAGACCGTGTTCGCCCTCGTCTTTGACGACGAGGGGGAGGTGGGTGGCAACGAGAGGCGCCGGAGCCTGCGGGGTCGATTGCGGGCCAAAGAGTATGGCGAAGGGGTATGCCTGCATAGCCTCGATGAGGACGGCGCGGTCGGCGACCTGGTTGAATTTTGGCGAGTACATAGGACTCCTGGAAAACATACGCTGTCGAGGTTTATTGTCTCCCAGGTCTCAAAAGCGAGACCTGGGGCACCCAGTATTTTGGTGCGTCTGGCCGGATCTCAATGCCTAAAAGATTGCTCCGAGTTTGGCGAAGGAATCGAGTTCGAGCAGGTGCTGGCCTTGGGGGGCGGGGTCGGGGGCGGCGTGTTCCAGGACCCAGGTGTCTTTGTGGAAGAGGAAGACGGCGTGGAGGCCGGCGGCAAGGGCGGGGTTGATGTCGCTCTTGATGCTGTTGCCGATCATCCAGCTCGTGTTGGGGGCGAGCTCATGGCGGGCGATGACCTGGCGGTAGGTCTGTGGGTCTTTTTCGGCGACGATTTCGACGGCGGCAAAGTGGCTGGAGAGGCCGGAGCGGGAGAGCTTGTCGGCCTGCTCGGCCTGGTCGCCTTTGGTCATGAGGATAAGCCGGTGGCGGCCGGCCAACTCGGCCAGAGTCTCGGCGACGCCGGGGAGCAGCTCGATCTCCTGCTCGGCGATGGAACGGGCGAAGCCGAGAATGCGCTGGGCCTTTTCTTCGGTGACCGGAGCGGGGCTGAGGCGCTGAAAGCACGTGACCAGCGAACGGGTGAAGCTGGTGAGGCCGTAGCCGTGGGCGAGGATGGTTTCACGCTCGACGGCGTTGAGGGCCTGGCGCACTTCGGCGGGCGAGTACTCGTGGTGGTTCAGGTAGCTGATGAATGCGGCTATGGCGCGCTCGAAGTAGATGTTGTTTTCCCAGAGGGTATCGTCGGCATCGATGAGCAGCGTTTGGCCGGGAGGGAATTGGGGCATGGGATTTATGGTAACGAATCGAGCGGCCAGTGACCTTGCACGATCAGTGAAAACGCTCTATTCTCCCCCGACGGCGGCCAGGACGCCTTCCGCGCCCTGGGGCCGGAAGTAGCCCCATCCGTTCTTGGCCGCCGCCTGAAGCAGCGCGGGCGAGGGATTGACAGGGAAGGCCCGGCGTGCGATTTGGAGCATGGCCAGATCGTGGATGGAGTTGCCGAAGACGGCGTCGGGAACCGTGATCCCTACCCGCCTTAATGTGGCGACCTTGCCTTCGTCAGTGGGCACGTCCAGTATTTGGCTGGAGATCACGCCGTCGGTGACGCGGACCTCCGCGGCCAGAATTCGCTCCTCTGGAATACCAAAGTCGCGCACGCCCTCAGCAACCACCCAGCGGTTGGTGGAGCTGACGGCCCAAATCTCGACGCCAGTCTGGAGCAGGGTGGCCACCAGCGAGGCCATCTCAGGAAATACACGGGGGCGCACAAACTCCTGCACATACTGGGCCGCGGCGGCGCGCAACTCCTGGTCGCGCAGGTTGGCGTAGATCCGCACCATCTCGCCGCACATCTCCGATTCGCTCACCTTGCCGGACTGGTAGCCCCGGTAGCGGGTATCGATCCAGTCGCTGGTGGAGCGCGAAACCAAGCCCTGCTCAAGAGACCAGATCATGAATCCGTAGCCCGCGTCGCCGCTCCAAAGCGTTCCATCACAATCGAAAACCGCAATCTTTGGACTGCCATCGAGAACCAGCCGCTCGAACTGCTGGGCGTTCCACTTGGGAATTTCTATCTGCGTGGGTGTCAAGCGTTCCTCAATCCTTTGGGAAAATCTCTCCAACTCTATTCTTATCCAAACGGGCCGGGTTTTGCACGTAAAGGTTTGAAGAAGGACCCATGGAAGCAACGCCATCCAACGTTTTGGGCTACAGGGCTGGAGAATCTCCGAACAGGTTCTTCCCGGCGACAAACATTCCCTCAGGAGCCAAAGCCCGCGTTGCGTTTGCAGCATTTGCGGCGCCCTAATTCTCGAGCAAGAGCAACCGTGCTGGATCGAGCTTGACCCGCCATGGCTGAGGCTCAACGCTCAGCTTGCGCCAAAGCTCTTTTGGGACATCAGCCTGCAGATGGGGCGGCTCGCCTGCATGAGGTGCGGCGTGCAAGCGCAAATAAAGAGTCATCTCGTGCGGCGCTTCGCTGGTGGTCACAAGCCAACATGGAAAAGTGTTTTCCCCATCCGCAGTTGGCTGGAACACGACCTGATGGGAGCGAATCCCGACGTGTGTCAGCGCATCGAGGCCCTGGTCCATAGTCTGGAGTTCGCAGTTCCAGGCGTCCACAGCGATCCGATCCGCACCGATGCGGCGGGCAGCAACAATATTCTTGCACCCGGTCAACCTTGCTGTAGCCACCGTCCGCGGCCGCTCGAAGATCTGGTGTTTCGGGCCGCCGGCAATCACCCTCCCGCGATCCAGGACGAGCAGATCGGTGCAGAAGCGAAAAGCCTCTTCCATATCGTGGGTTACAAAAATGACCACGCCGTTGTAGGTCGCCAGGGTCTCGCGAAGCTGTTCTTCCGTCTGCCGCCGCAGGTGCGGATCCAGGGCCGCAAACGGCTCATCGAAGAGCAGCGCATCCGGTTCAATGGCCATGCACCGCGCAATGGCCACGCGTTGCCGCTGGCCGCCTGAAATTTGCGCCGGATTGCAGTCGGCGAGTTCGGCAATGTGCATTCGTTCGAGCTGCTTGCTGACACGCGCCTGCCGCTCGCGCGCCGGCAGGGCTCTCAACCCGAAGCCGACATTCTCGGCCACAGTCATGTTTGGAAAGAGGGCGTAGTCCTGGAACACGACGCCGATTTTTCTACGCGCTGCGGGAATGTTCCTGCCAGCTTCGCTGTCATAGAGAACGCGGCTGTTCAGGACAATTCGACCATGATCGGGCGCGACAATCCCGGCAATCATTCGCAGCGTCATGGATTTTCCAGCGCCGGAGGCGCCCAGCAAGCCAAGCGCTCCCTTGCCGGCACGGAACTTCACCTTCAATTCGAATTGGTCGAGGGTCTTGAGGAGGTCGATATCGAGCGTCGCGGAGGGCGCAGTCTCATCCAGTTTGACCGGCAACGGAGTAACCGGAGCTGGAGCCAAGGTTGAAACCACCTGGTTGTGGGCGGGCCTGCGCAATGCGTTCTCACGATTCAAGAGACGAATGATTGCCAGCGATATAACCACGATCAGACCGACCCAGAGAAAGGCCTCCCGCATGTCTCCGCCCGCGGCGGCAGAGAAGATGGCGATCGGCATGGTCTGGGTGCGGCCCGGTATATTGCCGGCAAGCATCAGCGTCGCTCCGAATTCACCCATCGCACGGGCAAATGCCAGCACCGTTCCCGCGATCACGCCGGGCGCAGCCAGCGGCAAAAGCACCCGGCGGAAGACCACGCGCTCCGAGGCTCCAAGAGTTCGTGCCGCATCGAGAAGATTCTGATTGACCTGGTCGAAAGCTCCCAGAGTGGTCCGATACATCAGCGGAAAAGCCACCACGGTTGCGGCAATGACCGTTGCCGGCCAGGAGAAGACGATGGTGATGCCGATCTGTTGCAGCGCATGGCCGATGAAACTTCGCCGGCCTAGAAGCAGGAGCAGCAAGAAGCCGACAACGGTGGGCGGCAGAACCAGGGGAAGCGTCAACAGGCCATCGATCCAGGCGCGCAGGCTGCCGCGTACGCCATACATCAGCCTGGCCGCGGCCATTCCGAGAAAGAACGTGGCGATGGTGGCTGCGCATGTGGTGGCCAGCGAGATATAGAGCGGGGACAGATCGATGGGCAGAGTCACGGTGCCGCTATTGTAAATCCATGCTTCACGAAGATGGCTTTGGCGGCGGGGCCGCTGAGATACTCCACAAAACTTCGCGCGGCCGCTTCAGTGCGGCTTCCCTTGACCACTGCGACGGGATAAACGATGGGATCATGCGTCGAATCGGGAGCTGTTGCCACAACGCGAACCTTGCTGGAGATCTGTGCATCGGTGGCATACACAAGGCCCGCATCCGCATTTCCAGTCTCGACATAAGTGAGAACCTGGCGAACATCCTTGGCAAGGACAAGCTTGGCGTTGAGACTGGCAAGCAGATGAAGCGACGATAGCGTCTGCCGTCCATATTGCCCTGCCGGAACGCTGGCCGGGTCACCAAGAGCAATCACCCGCACGGAGTTCCCGGTGAGCCCCTGAAAGTCCTTGATTGCAGAATCGAGCGGAACGATCAGCACCAGCGAGTTTCGCAGCAGATTGCGGCGCGTTTCGGCAACGATCAACCCCTTTGCTTCCAGATCGTCCATCGGCTTGGGAGCAGCCGATAGAAATACGTCCGCCGGCGCGCCCTGGTCAATCTGCATGGCCAGGGTTCCCGAGGAACCGAAGTTATTGCTGAATTCGAGATGCGCGTGGCTCTGGTTATAGGCAGCCTCAGCCTCCGTAATCGCATCCTTCAGGCTGGCTGCCGCGGAGATGCTCAGGGTTGTTTGAGCCGAAGCGTGAATCGGGCAAGTTAGAGCCATTAACGCGACAAGCGCAACAGTGGAGCAAAGCAGCGATCGAGTTCTTCCGGCCTTGTTTTCCGATCTCACGTCATCTCCCAGTGCAGTATTTCATTCTGGCGCCACCCGGCAGACCTTCGAATCCGCAATAGCCGTCTTGAAGGCAGCGAATGCGGCCAATTTCACTCCTCGCGCTTTTCCCTCGAAGAGCCGCGAGGGATGGGCGCGCGGCAAAGGCTCGCCGTCGAGCAAACAGGGCGCTGTGGACGCCTGATTCTGCAGAAATCTCCGATTGGGCGAATTTTGCCATTGACACGCGCTATGCAATATTGCTACTTTCCATTCGCGGAAGAGGACTAAGAGAAATCCACCGCCAAATACAGGCCTTCGCTGATCGGGTGAGCGGAAACGCGGCTCGAGAGGCAATCTGACTGTGTTTGGGGTGGATTTTTTGTTTTTGATGAAGCCTTAACAATTGTAAAGAACAATCGCGAATTAGGAACTCTTGGAGGCGTCATGATTGCGAGGAATCGGCTTATGGGACAACAAGTCGGCACAATGCAGCTAGGACATTCTGAAGTCTGCGTTGAGGAGAGCACACAGCGGCACAGCGTATGCGAGGAAGCATCAGGCGGCAAGGCGAAATGCGGAAGTCGAGTTTCCGGGTGGATTCACCTGGCGATCGCGCTTTTGTTGATTTTCCCCGCACTCAATGCCTACGCCCAGTATGAAAATGGGAGCTTGGTGGGAACCATTCACGACATCAAAGGAGCCGTAGTCACCAACGCGAGCGTTACGGTTACCAACAATGCGACGGGAATTGCCTCCGCGGCAACGACGAACGACACGGGCGACTATGAGGTTCCGTCGCTTCGCTACGGCATCTACACCATCTCTGCCAAGGCCGCCGGATTCGCCGATGCCGTTGCAAAGGACATCACGATCCCGGTCGGCGGGCGCGTGCGCATCGATCTGGTTCTCAAGGTAGGCGCAGCCCAGACCACGGTGGAAGTAACCGGCGTCGCGCTGCAGCTTGAGACCGATTCCAGCCAGCGCGGCCAGACGGTCACCGAGTATCAAACTGAAGCTCTGCCCCTGGTGAGCCGGAACTTTTCCGACCTGGTGGATTACGTCACCGGCACGCGCCCAGCGCCGGCTGATGCAACAACCACCGCGGTTACCAGCCTGACGCGCGCAGGGTCGTTCAACGTCAACGGCCAGCGCAGCATGTTTAACAACTTCATGTTGGACGGCATGGATAACAATGCCTATGGCGAGAGCAATCAGGGGTTCGACAACCAGACCATCGCGCCGCCGCCGGACTCCGTCGCCCAGTTTGAAGTGGTGACCAACAATGAGAGTGCGGAATACGGCCGCTCCTCAGGCGCCACCGTCAACGTTGCCACCAAGAGCGGCAGCAATCAATTCCACACCACGCTCTACGAGTTCATTCGCAACACGGATCTGAACGCGTTCGGCTACATCAAGCCGGTCTCCAGCAATGCCGTCACCGGCGCTGTGTATCCGTTTTTCAAACCGGTCTTCAACCGCAATCAGTTTGGCGTGGACTTCGGCGGACCGTTCATGAAGAACAAGTTCTTCTACTTCCTCGATTATGAGGGGTTCCGGCAGACGCTCACGCCCACGGTGGTTGATACCGTTCCCACGCTGAATGAGCTCGGTGGCAGTCTTGCCGTCGCCGTGCAAGATCCGTGGCATCCGGGCACATACGTACCGGCGGGCACGCCGTTTGCCAGTTGGCCCGCTCAAGCCCAGGCCGACATTGACCCGACTTCCAAAACAATTGCATCACTCTTCAAGGGCGTACTGCCCGGGAAGTGCACGGTGCAATCTGGCTTATCCACAACGGGTGTGGCCACGAACGACTGCCCCTTGAATGCGCCCTTCACGGACGACGCTGACAAGGGCGACCTTCGCCTGGATTATCAGCAGAGCGCGAAGACCTCCTGGTTCCTGAAACTCAGCGATCGCAAGGAGACAGGGAGAAACTATCCCCTGATCCCCGAGCCGATCGATATGCAGACCAACGGCGAAATCAAGATTCACGATCAGCAGATTGCGCTCGGCTACACGCAGTTGATGGGCAGCAACAAGGTTCTCGACGCGCGCTTCGCGCTCTCCGGCACCGACGCCGGCAAGTGGACGTTCGCGATCGGCAGCACCGCGTTCCCGCAAAGCGCCATCCCCGGCCTGCCGAGCATCGCCAACGTTTCCGGCGGCCTGCCCTCGATGGCCATCTCAGGCGGTTTTACCTCCTTCGGACGCCAGAGCACGAATCCGCAATGGCAAAACCCGTCAGTGCTTGACCCCAAGGTGAACTTCTCCTGGGTCAAGGGCAAGCACTCTTTCAAGTTCGGCTATGAGTACGAGCATATCTGGATGGAAGTGGAGGACTCGAATCCGCTCTATGGCTCCTTCACCTTCAACCATGGCTACAGCGTTTGCCCGGCGACGGTTGGAGGGCTCTCCAACGCCGCAAACTGCCCCAATGGCACAAGCGCCGTTGCCGACACCTACTGGGCTGACTTCCTCTTCGGAGCAAGTGGCGCCTACTCGCTGTCGACCTACTTCGTCACCCACGTGCTCCAAACCATGGACGGCTTGTACGCCCAGGACGACTGGAAAATCAGCCCCAAGCTGACGCTGAATCTGGGCGTGCGCTGGGAGTACGGTTCGCCTTACTCGCAGAAGAACCTTCTCATTTCCAACTTCAACCCCTCAACGGGGACCATGCTGACGCTGACCCCCGGTTACAGTGCCCCCACCCTGTTATGCGGCGCATCTCCGTGCATTTCTACCTACACGGGGGGCGGCGTCTATGGCAACACCCTGGTCAATCCCGCACTGGGCGACTATGCTCCGCGCATCGGCTTTGCCTATGCGTTGACTCCTAGCATTGCAATCCGCGGCGGCTTCGGCAGCAGCTTTATCCACTACTGGCGCGCCGGTTCGGGTAACATGCTGGGCATCAACGCACCCAATGCGATGTTTACGTCGGTAACCAATCCCTCGGCCGTTACCACAGCTGGTTACGTGAGGCTTTCGCAGGGCTACCCGGCAGGGCTGGCCACTACCTTCAGCGCGGGCACTGACGACATCGACTATATCCCCCAAAACACCAAGGATGGATACGCTGAAAGCTACTTCCTGAGCGTGCAGAAGTCCCTGGCCAAGAACATACTTGTCGACGTGGCCTTTGTGGGCAACCACGGCGTTCATCTGCAGGGCTTCATCAACGCCAACCAGAAGAACCCCTCGCTCGGCTTCATTAACAACAACCCGGCGCTCGGCTGGTCGCGTCCCTACCCGAACTGGGGAGGTTACCTGCTGAATAATCCGACCCTCTATCCCACCTTCAACAACGGCGACATCACCGACGCTACGAACGAGTTCCACTCCCACTACAACTCACTGCAAGCCCGCTACGAGCAGCGTTTTGTCCACGGGTTGACTTTGCTGAACTCCTTCACCTGGTCTCACGCGTTGGATAATGCCTCGTCCACGCTCGAGGCCAACACGCCGGACCCGCAGGACGGCAATAACCTCAATGGCGACTACGGGCAATCGGACTATAACCTGCCTGTCGACAATGTCACCAGCCTGGTTTATGACCTGCCGGTTGGGCAGGGGCGCCGCTTCATGGGCAGCAGCAACAGTGCGGTGAATGCCGTGATCGGCGGATGGCAGATCAGCGCCATCAACACGATGCAGGCCGGAACGCCCTTCAACCTGACTTATGCGCCGGCATCGGCCAATCAAACATCGCCGATGCTTACTCAAAACTGGCGCGGAGAGAATCTGTATCGCCCCAACCTTGTTCCCGGATCGACCTATATCGCGAGGACGCAGCTCTCCAACGGGTACGTTCAATATATCAACCCGGCGGCTTTGACGATTCCTTCAACCTATGTGAGCAATACCGCTGCCGACGGGCCGTCGAGCCCGTTTGGCAACTTACCCAAGAACTATGGCCGTACGCCTGCGTTCTACGAAACCGATTTGGACTTCAACAAGCGGTTTAACACCCCGGTAGAAAGAATCAAGGTGGAGTTCCGCTCGGAGCTCTATAACATTTTCAACCACACAAACCTTTACATGCCCGGCGGCTCGGGCGGCGGCACCGTCTCGGGCACGGACAACAACACCTCCGCGCCCACCAGCATCGGTGGCGGCACAATCACCGGCACGTTTGAGCCGCGCATCATCCAGTTTGGATTGAAGGTCATCTACTAACCTGCACGAAACTTGTGTGCCGGCCAGTGTATCTGGCCGGCGCACAATTCATCCTGTTCCTGTAGCCATTGAGGTAGCCTGGGCTTTTCAGCCGCGCAATGAACGCAGAACGCTTCGGACCGCAGAAACATGCCCGGCAAGGGCGTGTAAAGAAGCAACGTCGCCGGAAAGCAATAGCTTCTAGCGCTTGATCAAGGCCTCGCCAGTTAGTGAGCCATGGGTATGGACGCCGCTGCACGCGCCAGATTGCGCCGCAGATGGTAACGTTCAGTGTGTCTCGCTTGAGGCTGGGAGTTACAGGTGTGACAATGAGAGCTGACATTCTGCGTCAACTAGGCCAACAAGCGAAGCCATGGGATGTGTTGGTGATCGGTGGCGGAGCCAGTGGACTGGGCGCCGCGGTTGATGCCGCCTCCAGGGGCTATCGCACCCTCTTGGTTGAGCGATTCGACTTTGCCAAGGGAACCTCAAGTCGAAGCACAAAGCTTGTGCATGGCGGGGTTCGCTACCTCGAACAGCTTAACCTGACGCTTGTTCTGGACGCTTTGCGCGAGCGCGGCCACATGTTGAGGAACGCTCCTCACCTGGTCCACGATTTATCGTTCGTTGTCCCGGCCTATAGCTATGCCGCGCTTCCCTACTATGGTCTCGGACTCAAGGTGTATGAGCGGCTGTCGGGAAACTTGTCGCTCGGACGGTCAGAATTCCTTTCCCGAGAAAGCACCCTTGAGCGGTTGCCGGGACTTATTGGGGAGGGCCTTCGCGGGGGCATTCTCTATCACGATGGGCAGTTTGACGATGCCCGCTATGCAATTGCGCTGATGCGCACATTTCAGGATCTCGGCGGCACTGCGATCAATTATGTGGAAGCCGTTGGCTTTCTGCAGCGCGGCGGCAAGACCATTGGCATCGAGGCGCGAGACCGGGAAGAGGACACCGTCTTTGACCTGCAAGCCAAGGTGGTGATCAACGCCTGCGGTGTGTATGTTCAGGATACGCTGGCCATGGATCATGGCGAATTTGGGTCGTTCCTTGCCGTGAGCCAGGGAACGCATTTCGTGTTGCCGCGCTCTTTTCTGGCGGGGAATACCGCGCTGATGATTCCCAAGACGGCTGACGGGCGAGTGCTCTTCGCTATCCCCTGGCACGGTGCGACACTGGTAGGAACCACGGATGAACCGGTTGATAGAGCGACCGCGGAACCGCACGCACTTGCGTCGGAAAAGAAGTTTCTCCTCGACCATATCGATCGCTACTTCGGTCATGCGCCACGTGCCACAGAGATCCTCAGCGTGTGGTCGGGCCTTCGGCCGCTTGTGCGAAAGGGCGGCGTCAAGACATCGAAGCTTTCCAGAGACCACACGATTCTGGTTTCGCAATCCGGCCTGGTTACGGTTACCGGCGGGAAGTGGACCACCTATCGGCGCATGGGGCAAGATACTGTCGATCAGGCCTGCGAAGTTGCCGCACTCCCGAAGGGACCGTCGCGAACATTGGAGTTGAAGCTTCACGGTTGGGCGATGGATTCAACTGGAACGGCAAGCGAGTGGGAGCGTGTGTACGGATCGGATCTGCCGATGCTTTGTGCGCTTTCAACGGAGGAGCCCGCTTTGGATGCGCTTCTCCACCCGCGTCTTCCTTTTCGCCTGCGCGAGGTAGTTTGGTCGGCGCGCTATGAAATGGCGCGCACGGTCGAGGACGTTCTTGCCCGGCGCACTCGTGCGCTTTTCCTTGATGCGCGTGCCGCCATTGAAGCAGCGCCTGTGGTCGCCAGCCTTCTGGCCAGGGAATTGAACAGGAGTGAAGCCTGGGCGGCCAAGGACCTGACCAGCTTTGTTGAGATTGCAAAAGGCTATCTCTACCAGGAAGGCAAAGCGGCATGAAAGAGTTGTCTGGCCCCGTTGCAACGTCTTTGGATTTGAGTCCATAAAACGATGAGGCGGCTTGAAAGCATCGAGCCGCCGCGCGCCACTTGCAACCTCTTTCCACGGTGATGTACAGGGATACTCTGCAAGTGAACCAAATGCATTAACCTTGAGACATCGAGGAAATCACTCCAGCCAGCTTTCGTGCCGAAAGCATGCGATTGTTTGTCATTCGACTGCAACAGGGGCAGATGTAGTGAGGCTATTCATGAGTTGGAACTTTCCATTCCTCAGGCCGGCCGCGCACATCGCCCGGCTCCCCGATGAGCAGGTGAAACGGCTTTATCCTAAACTAAGATGGCAGATTCTGGAATCTACTTTTATCGGTTACGCCATATTTTATCTGGTCAGAAACAATCTTCCAGTTGTCTCCCGGGAGATGGGGCAATCGCTTGGCTACAGCAAAGGACAGATCGGCGACCTGCTGGCGGCGACAGCAATCTCGTATGGCGTCGGCAAATTCATCATGGGTGCATGGTCGGACCGAAGCAACCCACGTTACTTCATGCCCATGGGATTGCTGTTTACCGCCTTTTGCAACTTGGCTTTTGCCACCGCTAGCAGTTACCCGATCCACCTTGCTCTGTGGTCCCTGAACGGGCTGGCACAAAGCATGGGATGGGCTCCTTGCGGGCGCTCGCTCGGCCACTGGTACAGCCTCAGCGAAAGGGGAACCAAGTTTGCGATCTGGAACGTCGCCCAGAACCTGGGAGGAGGACTGACCGGGCTGATTGTCGCCTACAGCACCACTTTGCTCGGGTGGCGCTCGGCATTTTATGTTCCCGGGATTTTGGCGGTACTATGCGCAGTTTATCTTCTTGTCCGTCTTAGAGACACACCCCAGTCAGTTGGGCTTCCGCCTATCGAGGAGTACCGGAACGACTACCCGGCCTCCGGCAATGAAAACAGCGAAAAGGAACTGGGCACTCGCGATTTGCTGGTGAATTACATTCTAAAGAATCGCTATGTCTGGCTTTTCGCCGGCGCCAATTTCTTTGTATACATTGCCAGGTACGCCATGCTCGATTGGGGACCGACCTACTTGAAAGAGGTAAAGCACGCCAGCCTGGGAGAGGGAGGAGTCAGCACGGCAGCGCTGGAGTTTTCCGCAATCTTCAGTAGTATCCTGGTGGGCTGGTTATCCGATAAGCTGGGTGGGCGCCGTGGAATGATGAGTACTGTGTGCATGGTTCCCGTCTTCCTTGCCTATATTGGCATTATTTATAGCCCCGACAACAAGTTATGGCTGGACCTTGTCTTATTTGGTGTTATAGGGTTCTTTGTTTATCCCACAATCCTGTTGTTAGTCGTCAGTGCGCTTGATTTCACTTCAAAGAAGGCGGTGGGAACCGCGGCTGGATTTATCGGGCTCTTTGGCTACATCGGGCGCATGATAGAAGGCAAAGGCATCGGCACGCTGGCTGAACGCTATGGCTGGAATGCCGCTCTTTATGCGGTCCTGATATGCACATTCCTGGCAATTGTATTGCTCTCGCTGTCTTGGAAGCTCTCACCGCGCACTGCGAGGATCGTCAAGTCCGAAAACTCATGAGATCGCCAATTGCTCGGGGAAACAGCCGCATTGCCGATTTTCCAGGCGGAAAGGCACGTGGCGCGGCGAGAATGGTGCGCCCACGACCTTGCGCGATCAGTGAAAACGCCCTAAGAGAACCGGGTTCGCCGCCATAACAATGTCCCGCAAACTCCCAGGGGCAAGATGGTGCCCACCGAGAGGACGATGATCCAGGGAATGCTGACGGAGATATGCTGGGCCTTGGTGCCCACGCCCAGCCAGACGAAGACTCCTACCGCGGCGCACATGACCAACACCTCCCACCAACGCCGTTGGTGTGGCTGTCCGGCGAGGGGGTCATCGCCGCGCACGACCGCTGCTACCTGCTCGGCATTCAAAGCATATCGGTTAACCTCCCGGTCCATGGCATGGTTCCAGTTTGCGAGTTCCGAAACCGGCGGTGCGGCCGTGCTGATGGATAAGGCGCCGGTGATCATGATCAACGATCCGGCGATGACCAGCACCTTCCCTGAGGGGCTCAATCCGGCGAGTTCGGCGAAGACCAGCGCACCCCACGCCAATCCCCACAACTGATTCGTATTGGAGAGAGGAATTCCGCGTCCGATGCCGATATACTTCGCGGCAAAGTTCTGGAACAGGTCGCCAATCACCCAGCAGAAGCCCCCGAGGAACGGCCAGAACAGCATGGGCCGGGCTCTTTCCAACTCAGTGGCCAGGTGGCCGACGCCACCATAAAAGATCGCACCCAGAGTAATCACGGTGCCTAACTCACCGAAGGTGAAGATGGTGACAAACGAGAGCGGGTTCATGCCGCTGATATAGGCCTTGCGGTAGGGAATATACATGGTGCCCAACAGAACGCCCGCTCCGAGCGCGGCCAGGATGCCCACGGCAGCCTTGCCCGGCGTATTGGAGGACTGTTGCGAAGTGGCATAGGCAAGAACGCCTGCGCCCCCGACAATGGCGAAGGCTCCTCCCAACACCTTGGCCCACCCCTTGAAACCGGAACCGCGCAGTTCCTTGAACAGCAGCCAGCCCCAGAAGAGGCCCACCAGGCTATTGGTGTTCCAGAGCGGAAAGGCAATGGCGAGGCCCACATTGCGAACTGCGAAGATGGTCAACGTGTTGGCCACGGCCCACAGCATTCCAGCCAACACCGCCCACACAATCAGGTGGGGTTTGTCGCGCAGATCCGTGAGCACAAAGCCGGTGCCCTTGAGCAGCATGGGAACCGTCCAGCGCGCCACGAACGCGCCCATGACCATGCCCAGCGATATGACGAACGGAGAGAATCCCGCGTTTACCAGTTTGGTGGGCGCTTCCGCGGTGCCGAGCCAAACGGCTGCAGCCAATCCGCAGAAAACGCCAAGCTTGTGCAATGAAAGCGTCGATCGCCCACTTGCGCCTGTTAAGCTGTCGCTCACAAAATCACCTCAGGGTCATAAGGAGGGCTATTCCAAGAATCAAGACAGCGACGGGCACCCAAAGATGCACGTCGGTAAGGATGGCTATCAGGCTTGATCGTTTCATGCAGTGATCTCTTCCGTGCAAACGTGGTTGTGTCGATCGTAGGGTTTCCGCGCACTTCCGATTCGCGGTGGGATTGAAGATGGTGGAGATTGTAGAGCGGGATGCGCTGTGCACATTCGCGACTGTGTCGATCGAGGCCTGCTTGGCATGATTGGGCGAGACTCTTTTGAATTTGACTGCACCGAGCCGTCGCACACGTGTGCACTCGACACGAAATGATTAACCTCAGCAGTCGTATCTGTCAATCACAAAATGTGGATGGTGAGGGCTTATCCTATCAGCGTAGCGACGATATCTTGCGGCTCCCGGATTCGTGCATGGAGGTGCGCTTCGCGATGGATTTGCGCAAGCAATCCGGTCCACCTTCATCATCTGGCAGATTGAGGAGTTGATGTGGCTTAGGGAGCTTCTGAACCAGTGTCGTTTTTGAAGCCGGCATTTTCTCAGGAGCTAAACAGCCTGCGGAAAAAGGCCTGTTCTGGGTCAAAGGCGGCAAAAAGCATACCTCAGGGGCTAAAGCCCGCGTTGATTCTGCTGCATTAGTGCCAGGGATAAATCCCTGGCCTACCGCCCGAACGAGTTTTTCCGCAGCCTGTAAAGCCCGCTCTTATTCTGATGGAGTCACGTTCGGGCCAAAACCCATACTCTTCAAAACTTCGACTTATTCACAGGATCCCTAAAAACGTTGCCAGAGCTTGGTTGCAGAAACTCTGGCCTTGGCCATGATCTCATCTTCGTCGATGCCGGGAAGTTTTCTATCCAGCATGACAATTCGTCCGCCGACGATGGTTGTCTGGACAGCTCGCCCGGAGACGCCGAACAGAATGTGGCCGTTGATATTGGAGGCGGTGAGAGGCGTTGGCGGATCATAGTCCACCACGATGATGTCGGCAAATGCGCCGGGAATGAGTTGGCCGATGGTGCGGGTGAAACACGCGCTGGCAATGGCTGCGTTTTGGCCAAACAGCATTGCGGGAGGCTCGGCCCAGGCGGCGCCCGGCTGGCCTGACTGATGTTTGTGGATCAGATTGGCTACCTTGAGCGATTCGAACATATCGCAGGTATAGCCATCGCTCCCCAGGCCGACCCTGACGCCGCGGCTGACCATCTTGAGCACTGGAGCACAGCCAACTGCATTCCCCATGTTGGATTCAGGGTTGTGGATCACGTTTGATTTACTGCTTTGCAATAGATCGATCTCGCGATCGTCGACATGGACACAGTGGGCGGCGATGGTCCTCGGGCCAAGAATGCCGAGGTCATGCAGCCGCGCGACCACGCGCTTGCCGTGCTCGCGTTGGCACTGGATCATATCCGATTCCGCTTCCGCGACATGGACGTGGAAGCCCGCGTCGAGTTCCGCGGCGAGTCGAGTGCAGCGGGCTAAAGTATGGTCGCTCAAGGTAAAGGAAGCATGAAGCCCAAAGAGCCCGCGCAGCAAGTCGTCCGGGGACCGCTTGCAACTCTCAAGGAATTCACGATTCTCCTCAATGCTTTGGTCCGCAACCTCAGTACCGTCGCGATCCGTAACTTCATAGCAGAGGCAACTGCGCAGGCCAGTGCGGTGCGCGGCCTCTGCGATACGGAACAGGCTGCCGGCGATGGCGCCGGGGCTGGAATGATGATCGAAGATTGTGGTCGTGCCGTTCTTGATGCAATCGATCATCGCGACCAAGGCGCTCAGATACACATCTTCCAGGGTAAGAACTTTATCCAGCCGCCACCAAAGGCGTTCCAGTATTTCGACAAAGTTACCTGGCGCATCGTCTTTCAGGGCCATTCCACGGGCAAATGTGCTGTACAGATGCATGTGGGTGTTGATCAGGCCGGGCATAATCAGCCGTCCTCGGGCATCGAGGAACTGTGCGGCAGGGTAGCTTTCCCGCAAGGCGGCAGTCGTGCCGATCGCAGCGATCAGGCCATCGCGAATGGCGACGCAACCGTTGTCAACAAGCGGCAGTCGATGATCGTGCGTGATCAGTTGCCCATTGCCGACCAACAGGATGGAAGAAGCTTGCATTGTGGAGGAATTCTAGCCAAAAGGCCAGCGTTTCAATGTGATGTGTATCACATCGGGGGTAATCGAAGGCCGACGACAATCGATCTACGGCTTTTCTGGATCTCCGGCAATCCCCAACGGACGGTGACCCCGCCAGAATAGAAACCAGCGATATCGCGCAGGTGAGCACCGGTTCGCAACCTATTGCTCGATCTTCCCGTGGAATGTCTCTGGAACGGAGTGAAATGGCGAAACTGAGTGTAAGAATTTGCGGAATCGAATTCTCGAACCCGATCCTGCCGGCCGCCGGGCCTCCTTCGAAGGATGGAGCCATTTTGCAGGCTGCCGCGAAAGGGGGAGCCGGAGGGTTGGTCACCAAGACAATCTCAGTGAAACCGGCGGAGGTGCCGCGGCCTTGCATGGCGGAGATCCGGGGCGGATTTCTGAATACGGAACTCTGGTCCGAGCTACCCAAAGAGCAATGGATCGAGACGGAATACAAGTTGGCCAGGTCCGCCGGACTTCCGGTGATCGTGGGGCTGGGATATACGGCCGATCAGATTCGGGAGCTAGCTCCATTGGTCAAGCCTTACGCGGATGCTCTTGAGCTTTCAACGCACTATGTCGGCAACGATATTTCTCCCATCATCAATGCGCTCAGGGCAGCAAAGGATGCGGTGGATGTGCCTGTGTTCATGAAGCTGAGCCCGCACCCCAACATCCAGCAGATTGCAGTTGCGCTGGAAGATGCGGGCGCCGATGGGCTGGTGATGATCAACTCCTTCGGCCCCTGCCTGAGCATCGATCTGGAGACGGGACTGCCGCTGATGGGGAGCAAGGACGGCTTTGGGTGGTTGTCCGGCGCGGCGATCAAGCCGCTGGCTCTGCGCTGTGTATATGAAGCTGCGCGCGTGGTGCGGATTCCCATCTTCGGTGTTGGCGGTGTCTCGAACGGCCGTGATGCGGCAGAAATGTTCATGGCGGGCGCGTCGGCGGTGCAGGTCTGCACGGAGGCGATTCTGCGCGGTCCCACCGTTTACGGGAAGATTGCCAAGGAACTCAATGCCTTCCTCGACGGGCACGGATACTCATCGGTGGAGGAGATCAAGGGCCTGACCATTCGCAAGATGGCGGAGCGAGGCGCACCCAAAGCCGAGGGCTCTCCAAGTGTGGACATGGAGCGGTGTTCTCTTTGTGGTCAATGTGAAATCAGTTGCCCGTACGGCGCTATCTCACAGGACGAAGAGTTGCATATCGACCAGGAAAAGTGCTTTATGTGCGGGCTGTGCGTAAGCCGCTGCAAGCGGCGCGCTCTAAGTATTGCGCAGTAGGTTGGTGCGGCGCGGCGGAGTAAGAAACGATGAGCTATTTCACCGGGCTTCGATGCGTTCATTGTGGACGCACCTACAACACGAATGAAGTGGAGTATTTTTGCTCGGCATGCGGCTACCATGACGGCATTCTCGACGTTGTGTACGACTACGAAGCGATCAAGAGGGAAGTGAACCCTCTTGCCCTGGCTCAGAATGCTGATTACTCGATGTGGCGTTACCTGCCTTTGCTGCCGGTGGCCGATGCAAGTTTGCTTCCGCATTTGCAGGTGGGTTGGACGCCGCTTTATGACGCTCCGCGGCTAGCGGACGAATTAGGCGTGGCGCGGTGCTGGGTAAAGGACGAGGGCCGCAACCCTACCGCATCGTTCAAAGACCGCGCCAGTGCGATGGGCGTTGTGAAGGCACTGGAAAAGAAAGCGAGCAAGATCACGTGCGCCTCGACCGGCAACGCTGCCTCTTCGCTGGCGGGATTCGCGGCCGCGGCGCAGATTCCGGCGGCAATCTTTGTCCCGGCGAACGCGCCGGCAGCGAAGGTGGCCCAGTTGCTGGTGTTCGGCGCGCAGGTGTTTGCCGTTCAGGGAACCTACGATCAAGCGTGGGAGCTTTGCATGCAGGCCAGCGCCGAGTTTGGCTGGTATAACCGCAACTGCGCCGTCAATCCCTACCTGATCGAGGGCAAGAAGACCGTGTCACTGGAACTTGGGGAGCAGTTCATGCGGCTCACGCCGGGGAGTTTTCCTGACTGGGTCGTGGTGAGCGTCGGCGATGGCTGCACGATCGGCGGAGTATGGAAGGGGCTGCGGGAGATGCATATCCTCGGCTTTATTCCCAGGCTGCCCCGCATCCTTGGCGTCCAGGCAGATGGATGCAGACCGTTTCTCACAGCATGGCGGGATCACAGCACATTGGTTCCATGCGAGGCTCATACCCTGGCCGACTCGATTGCGGTTGGTCATCCGCGCAACTTCAGCAAGGGCATGAGCGCGGTGACTGAGTCGGGCGGTGCATTCGTGTCCGTTTCCGACGAAGAGATTCTTCAGTCCATCCCCATGCTGGCTCGAAAGGCGGGGGTATTTGGCGAGCCGGCAGGAGTGGCCGGCGCGGCAGGAGTCAAACGGGCAGTGGAGTTGGGCGTGATCGGTGGTTCAGAAAGCGTTGCAATCATCATGACCGGGAACGGACTGAAAGACATTCAAAGCGCAATGCGCGCGGTGGGCCGAACGATTCAAGTGCGCCCCGACATAAGAGAAGTTCGCGAGGCGGTAGCAGTTGAACTGACTGCCTGATGAAGTAGATCGCTTGAGAGCGATGAAAGTGAGAAAAAGTTCACAATGACAAAGATTCCTTTCGGCCCTACTTACGATGAGATGCTCGATCCAGGTCTTCTCGGCAAGGATGTTCGCGACAAGGCCTTGACCGCTCTGAAGCAGAATGAGCTGGATCCCATCAACCTGTTCAACATTACCTGGAAGGACGCGTCCAACCGGGTGCGCAAAGTTGTGTTGCCGCGCGCGCTGACGGGCATCGATGCGAACATCGTGGTGATGCTGGGTTGCGGATTTCCGTCGGGATCGCACAAGGTGGGCCCAGCTTATAGCACGTTGATCGAAGGGATTGTGGACGGCGAAATCGTGCCCGGCAAACACACCATCCTTGGCCCCTCGACGGGAAATTTTGGGATTGGGACGGCCTACGTTTCGAAACTGCTCGGATTCCGCGCCATCGTCATCATGCCAGACAGCATGAGCAAGGAACGCTATGAGCGCATCAAGAGATATGGCGGGGAACTGGAACTGACGCCCGGCTCCGAATCGGATGTGATTCTGACCTTGGAGAAGACCAGGGAGCTGATGAAGGACCCAAACAATAAGGCCCTGGCTCAATTCGAACTGTTTCCCAACTATCGCTTCCATCGTCATGTTACCGGAAACAGCGCCATCGAAGCGGTGAAGGGTGTGGGCAACGGCCGTATCGCAGGCTTTACTTCAGCGCCGGGTTCCGCGGGAACGCTGGCGGCAGGCGACCAGATCAAGGCGATCTTCCCCGAAGCGAAGATTGCCGCGCTGGAGCCGTATGAATGTTCGACCCTGGCCAACGGAGGACGCGGGCAGCATCGCATTGAAGGAATCGGCGACAAGATGTGCACGCTGATTCACAATGTGCTACAGACCGATTTTGTCATTCTCATCAAAGATGAAGAGACGGTGCAGGGCGTGAAGATTTTTCACGACGGAGTGGATTCGCTGGTAAAGGTGGGCGTGGATCGGGACTTTGCCTTAAGTCTGCGCGATTCCTTTGGACCGTCCGGCATTTGCAATGTGTTGGGCGCCATCAAGCTGGCCAAGCATCTGCGGCTCGGGCCGGAAGACAATGTGGTGACCGTGGCGACTGACGGCTTCGATCGCTATAACTCCGTTCTGGAAGAGTTGAATGCCCGTTATCTCGAACTGGCCCCGCAAGTGTTGGATCGATGGACGCAGGATATCTTTCTTTGCGCTGCCGATGAACATGTATTCGACTTCCGCAAACCCGCAGTGAAGGAGCGGCTCTTTGCGCAAAAGGAAAGTGACTGGCTGAAGTTCGGCTACTCCAAGGCTTTCCTTGATTCCATGCGCAGCCAGGCGTTCTGGGATGCGCAGTATGCAAAGGTTGGCGAATATAACCGCAGAATCCTCGCCGCACGGTGATTCGCTTTGGAGGAGCAACGGCCATGTTCCAGTTCACGCTGAACCAGGATGATGTTACTGTGGCGGCGGATAAGAATCTGCTCGAGTATCTGCGTGAAGACGCACGCCTGACGTCGGTGAAGGATGGTTGTGCCGAAGGAGTCTGTGGCTCCTGCTCAGTGTTGGTGAACGGGAAGGCGTGGCGGGCCTGCACATTAACCGTAGCCAAAGTGCAAGGGAAAGCGGTCACAACCATCGAAGGCCTCTCGGCTCGCGAGAGGGAGGTTTATTCCTGGGCCTTCGGCGAAGTGGGAGCAGTGCAGTGCGGCTTCTGCATGCCGGGCGTGGTGATGAGCGCAAAATCATTGCTTGACCAGAACTCCGATCCCACTCCCGCTGAAGTCAAGAGCGCCATCCGGTATAACCTGTGCCGTTGTACAGGCTACCTGAAGATTGAGCGGGCAATCCAAATGGCCGCGGCGGCATTGCGCGATGGAGAGGCTCTTCACACGAACGGCGGTACAGCAAGAGTGGGTGAGCGGACGGTTCGCATGGATTCCACTGAGAAACTGCTGGGAACCGGCGAGTTCGTTGACGATATGCAGGTTCCGGGCATGTTGCACGGCGCGGTGCTGCGAACGAAATATCCCCGTGCGATGGTGAAGAAAATCGACATCTCCGCGGCACGGGCATTGCCGGGTGTTGAGGTTGTACTTACCGCAAAGGATGTGCCAGGCGAACGGTTGCTGGGGCATATCGTTCATGATTGGCCGGTGATGATTGCCGAAGGCGAGCAGACTCGCTATGTGGGCGACGCTCTGGTTGTGCTGGCTGCTACTTCGAAAGAAGCGGCTCGACAGGCTCTGGAGTTGATTCGCGTGGAGTATGAAGAGCTTCCGCCGCTGTTGTCTCCGGAGGCGGCCATGGCCGAGGGTGCGCCGCGTCTCCATCCCAAAGGGAATCTGCTTTCAGAAACTTCAGTCAAGCGCGGCAATGTGGATCAGGCGATCGCGGATGCAAAGTATGTGGTTACGCAGCGATACTCGACACCGCGTCAGGAACACGCTTTTCTTGAACCGGAGAGCGCACTGGCAGTTCCTTCGCAGGATGGCCCACTCACGGTGTATACCGCGGGCCAGGGCGTTTACGACGACCACCAAGGCATTGTAGAGATGCTTGGCGTGGCGAATGAAAAAGTTCGCGTGATCAGCAAGTTGGTTGGTGGAGGATTCGGAGGGAAGGAGGATCTCTCCGTGCAGCACCACGCAGCTTTGCTGGCATGGCATAGCGGGCGGCCCGTGAAGCTGACGTTTACCCGCAAGGAAAGTTTTCTTGTCCATCCCAAGCGCCACCCCATGGACATGGAGTACACCACAGCGTGCGATGAGAGTGGAAAGATTACGGCGGTGAAAGCTCGCATCGTGGCCGACACGGGCGCGTACGCCTCTCTGGGTGGTCCTGTTTTGCAGCGGGCCTGTACGCACGGCGCCGGGCCCTACCAGATCGACAACGTCGATATCGAGGGGCGCGCGGTCTACACCAACAATATTCCTTCCGGCGCGTTCCGAGGCTTTGGAGTGACGCAGACCTGCTTCGCCATGGAAAGCAACCTGAACCTGCTTGCGGCGAAGGCCGGAATTTCTCCCTGGGAGATTCGTTATCGCAATGCAATCGAACCTGGCGGTGTGCTTTCCAACGGACAGATTGCCGATGATGGAACTGCATTGAAGGAGACGCTGCTTGCGGTGAAGGAAGTTTTCGACGCTCATCCCAACGCGGGCATTGCGTGCTCATTCAAGAACAGCGGGAAAGGCGTCGGCGTGCCCGATGTGGGACGGGTGAAACTGAAGGTGGAGAACGGCGGCGTGATCATCTGTACCAGCGCGGCCTGCATGGGGCAGGGATTGGGGACTGTGTTGCAGCAGATCGTGGCTGAATCGACCGGGCTGCCAAAGGCCGCCATCGGCATTCATGCGCCGGACACCATGGTGACTCCCAACAGCGGCACCAGCACGGCATCGCGGCAGACCCTCATCACCGGCGAGGCAGCGCGCAGAGCGGGAGATGCGCTCAAGGAAGAATTGACCAACCATTCACTGGCCGAGCTGGAAGGCAACGAGTACTACCGCGAGTACGATTGCGTGACAGACTCAATGACCTCAGACAAACCGAACCGTGTGAGCCACGTTGCTTATGGTTACGCCACGCAGGTCGTCATTCTAGGCGACGATGGGAGAGTTAGGAAGGTCGTCGCCGCGCATGACGTGGGCAAGGCTATCAATCCGAATGGCATCGAGGGCCAGATTGAAGGCGGCGTGGTGATGGGATTGGGATATGCGCTCAGCGAAGAGTTTAAAGTTCGCGATGGCGCGCCGGCAGTCACGCTGGGCACTCTTGGACTGCTGCGTTCCACGCAAGTGCCAGAGATTGAGTGCCACATTATTGAGAAGAACTCCGCAACGCTGGCCTATGGAGCAAAGGGAATAGGAGAGATTGTGATGGTCACAACGGCGCCCGCGGTGGCGGGCGCATATTTCCAGCGGGACGGAAAGCTGCGCAACAGTCTTCCTCTCAAGGACACTCCTTACGGCCGTTGAAAGCGCCGGCAGGGGACTATCGCAAGAACAGATCGGAGTCACGAAATCATGCTGACAGCGGAACGAAAACAACTGGTGATTGCCTTGTGCCAGGAGCTCATTCAAAGGCAAAGCTATTCGGGAGATGAAAATGGCGTCGTTGAGCGCATGAAGCAGGCGTTCGAGGCGTTGACATTCGACGAGGTTTTTGTTGATGGCTACGGAAGTATTCTGGGGCGCATCAAAGGCAATCGCTCTGGTAAGGCGCTGCTGCTCGATGGACATATTGACATTGTTCCGGTTCCGGATGAATCCAAGTGGACGCACAAACCCTTTGGCGGCGAAGTGGTAGATGGAAAGATTTACGGTCGCGGCGCCTCAGACATGAAGGGCGCGGTCAGCGCCATGATCGCCGCCGCTGCTTTCTTTGCGGCGGACACACGAAGGGATTTTGCCGGAGAGATTTACGTTTCCGGAGTTGTTTTCGAGGAGTGCTTCGAAGGAGTTGCCGCCAGGAAAATCAGCGAACGCGTGAAGCCCGACTACGTTGTGATTGGAGAGTCTTCCGAACTGAATTTGAAACGCGGGCAGCGCGGCCGGGCGGAGATTGTGGTGGAGACCTTCGGCAAACCGGCGCACTCTGCCAATCCACGGGCGGGTGTGAATGCGGTATATAAGATGGCTGAACTGATCGGCGAAATCGGCAAGCTCAAAGCGCCCGTGCATGAGATTCTCGGTGAGGGAATTCTGGAACTCACCGACATCAAATCTTCGCCTTATCCGGGCGCATCCGTCGTGCCGGACTACTGCCGCGCAACCTATGACCGCCGGTTGCTTGTGGGTGAAACCAAAGCGTCGGTCTTGCTGCCGTTGCTCGAACTGATTGGCGAAATGAAGCGGAAGGATGCGCAGTTCGAGGCCAATGCGCATTTTGCCAGCGACGTGCAGAAGTGCTACACGGGCGAGGAGATTCGCGGAGAGCGATTCTTTCCTGGCTGGGTCATGGATCAGGATGATGAGTTTGTGCAAGTGGCACTGGCGGGATTGCGCAGTGCGGGGTTGGATGCGGAGATTGCGCAATACTCTTTTTGCACGAACGGCAGCCACTATGCGGGCGAAGCCGGAATCAAGACCATCGGCTTTGGGCCCTCCAGAGAAAACCTTGCGCACACCATCGACGAATACATCGAGATCGATCAATTGTTGAAAGCCGTTGACGGCTACTACGGAATCCTGGCGGCGGTGTTTCAGAAAGGTTGAGGGCATGAAGACTCTGATCGAGAATGGATGGATCGTCGACGGTACCGGAGAACTCCGATACAAGTCCAGCCTCGTGGTTGAGGATGAGTTGATCGCCGGCCTTGGAATGGTGGAGCGCGGCAACGGGTTCGATCAGGTCATCGATGCCACGGGCATGATCGTGGCTCCGGGCTTCATCGATACCCACAGCCACTCCGATCTTGAAGTGATGGTCAATCCATATGTGGAAGCCAAGATTCGCCAGGGCATTACTACTGAGCTGCTCGGCCAGGACGGAATCTCGATGGCGCCTTTACCCAAGCGATACATCTCGCCCTGGCGAAAGAATCTTGCGGGACTTGATGGGGACAGCGATGAACTCGATTGGGATTACGAGACTACGAATGGCTATTTGCAAGCGCTCGAGAAGAAGGGCGTTGGGCTGAACGAAAGCTACCTGGTTCCGCATGGAAATATCCGCATGGAGGCGATGGGGCTGGACAATCGCAAGCCTGCGCCGGAAGAACTGGAAAGGATGCGCGAGATTACGAGGCGCGAGATGGAGGCGGGCGCGTTCGGACTCTCGACCGGCCTGATCTATATGCCCTGCGCCTATGCCGACACCGAGGAGCTGATCGAGTTATGCAAGGTTGTTGCGGAGTTCGACGGCGTCTTCGTCGTGCATCAGCGCAGCGAGGCGGATACCATCCTGACCTCCATGAAGGAAGTGATCGAGATCGGACGAAGGTCCGGGGTGAAGATCCACTTCTCGCACTTCAAGGTTTGTGGCCGCAAGAACTGGAACCTCATCGACAAGGTGGTCGATCTGCTGGACAACGCCGCGGCTGAAGGGATCCGGACCTCGTTCGACCAGTATCCTTACGTTGCCGGAAGCACCATGCTGGGCGTGATTCTGCCGCCCTGGGCGCACGATGGAGGCACGGACAGATTATTGGAGCGCCTGCGCAGCGCAGAGCTTCGCGAGCGCATGATCCATGACATAGAAAATGGTATTCCGGGCTGGGACAATTTTGTGGACTTCGCCGGGCTCGACCAGATTTTTGTTACCAGTGTCAAGACGGACGCAAATCAGGATTTGGTTGGCAAGAGTTTGCAGCAGATCGGCGAGATTCGCGGCAAGAGTGCCTACGATGCGGCGTTCGATCTGCTGCTTGCCGAAGAAAATGCGGTAGGCATGGTTGATTTCTATGGCACAGAAGAACACGTGATCCGTTTCCTGACCCGGCCTGAACAGAATGTGTGTACGGATGGCCTGCTGGGCGGGAAGCCTCATCCGCGCGTCTTCGGATCGTTTCCCCGCGTGCTGGGAAAGTACGTTCGCGAGGAAAAGGCTCTCACGCTTGAGGATGCAATTCGAAAGATGACTGCAAAGCCGGCCGAAGTGTTTGGATTCGAGCGCCGGGGACAATTGAAGGCAGGCAATTTTGCCGACGTCGTTCTCTTCAATCCAAACACGATCATCGACAAGGGAACGTTTGTCGAGCCAATCCAGTTTCCAGTTGGCATTGAATATGTCCTCATCAATGGACAGGTTGCGCTGAGCTGTGGAAGATATGACCGCGTGTTGGCTGGAAAAGTTCTGCGAAAAGCCAGGATGCGATGAGCGCGATGCGACCGAATGGATCGAGAAGCGGATCGCGATTGTTCGCGCGGCGATAGCAGACTTCTATTTGCGCAAACGAGAAAGTAATCCGGTCTTTCCTGTTTGCGCCAGGATGCTTTGCCACTCTAACTTCGCCTCGGGACCCGCGTAGTCAATGATGGCGGAGACTTGCTTAACCAAGTCTCCGGCTCCCGCCTTATCGCGGTTGCGAAGTAACATCTTGTACTTGCCGACGTGGCCGGCAACCATCTGATCGGTAAAAACCTGAATCCTTGTATGGAAAGCCTCTGCAACCGACGCGGCAAAGGTGGAATTGTCCAAAGCTGCCGCCACGCGGCGCATTGTTTTCTCGCCTGCCGGAAGGTCGGTGTCAAGACCTGTATACGCTCTCCCGATCATCCGGAACACAGCCTGCTGCTGTTCTTCCTTGAGCGCGGACAAAGCCGCCTGCAATCGAATCGATCCAAGGACAGCAGGCGGCTGCGCTTGAAGAAACTGAATGGCCTCGCTGTGCTTGCCTGCGCGCACCAGCCTGCCGGCGGACGCCAATGCTGCCTCGACCTGTTTGCCAAGCGACTCACGGCCAGCCGATGCCTCTTCGAGAAGCAAACGCAAGGCCGAATCGTCATTCTCTTGAAGCGCCTCCTGCAAAAACGCGATCGCTGCTTCGAATGCCGAATCGCCGATCAGCGATTGAGCCTCGGCAACCTGGCGTAGCAAGAGGTCCAGTTGCCGATGCTCCGCATGTTCGTGGCGTGCAAAATCGAGCAGCGAACGAATCTCGTCTGTCGCGATGCCTTCCTGCTCGCAACTCTCCAGAATCTGAACCGCATCCACATACTTGCTTCCGCCAAGCGCCTCACGGGCCTGGGACAAGTATTCCTCGCGACGCTCTTCGACCGTCTGCCGCGTGACCCGCTCGGTCAGAAGCCTTTCCAACTCCTGCAGCCGGTCTTCCCCTGGAATGCGTTTCCGTGCCTTCCGCACCAGTTCAAGGGCCTCTCGGTGGCGAAGGTCGCGACAGGCCTGAATCGTCTCGTCCACAAACTTGCGATTTTCATGTTCCCTGATTTGCCGATCAACCTGTGCGTTCAATTGAATCAGGGTCGATTCCGCGGGCATGGAAGCCATCGCTTCCTGAATCGCACGCGCCACTTGTTGAAGGCGGTCAAGGCTGGCCGCCGAGTAAGCCTCAGTCTCAAGCCGGGCAATCAATTCCCTCCGCCTGATCTGTTCCAGTCCGGAACTCGCATCGCCAAGCAGAAGCTGCAGTTCCGGGTTGGTGGGATCCACATGTTCTGCTTTCTGCAAGATATCCAAGGCCTCTTTGTAGTGCCGCGCGCTCAGTTCACCGCGCGCGGATTGCAGCAGCGCCTTCATCTCTGCCCGCTTTTCCGCTTCTTCTGCTTCCTTGGTCAGAAGGTTGACCAGCACCATCCCCTTTGAGTTCGACTTATCCACTTTCAGAGCCTTCCGGGCTGCTGAAATCGCCAACTGATAATCACCCGCGCGCCGCGCCGCATCCGCTTGGCGCATAAACTCGCGAACGCGCTCCTGCTTCTCTTTCGCCTTCTCGACGCGCTGGCGAAGTTTCATCAATTCGGGATTCGTTGAATCTATCTCAAATCCCTCTTCCAGAATTGCCAGACTCTTATCGAACTCCTTGTTTTCAAGCAGGCCTTCCGCCTGCTGCCAAATCTGCTGGATTCTCTCCGCGCGCTGGCGCTGGCTCAGTTGCCGTTGAATCTCGGCAAGCAGCTCCCGGGCTTCCGCATGCTTGCTTTCGATCTTGAGAAGTTGCTGGAGCGCTGCGCGAGCCCGCAGAAGATCCTGCGCTTCAAGCCACCGCTTTGCCTCTGGCAACAGTTCCTGTGCCTGTTCCTGTCGGATTTCCGCGATCGCAGTGGTCAGGTCCGCCGCCATCTCGTCGGCCGTTGAGTAGCGATCGTCTGGAGACTTTGCCAGCGCCCTGTCAATAATCAGGTCGAGCGAGGCAGGACACGCCTTGCACTTGCTGCTCAGCGGAGGGTGCGGCTCATTCAGAATCTTCTGCATCAGCACCACTTCGTCGCCGGAAAAGGGAAGCTCACCGGCCACGAGTTGATACAGAACCACCCCAGCAGCAAAGATGTCCGACCGCCGGTCCAAAGGCTTGTCCCGCAGCCTCTCGGGGGCCATGTAAGGAACCGTGCCGATAATGTGACCGGGGCGAGTCAGGCTGAGGTCGTGGCTCCTCCTTTCCTCCAGCCGCGCGATGCCGAAATCCAGCAACTTCACTCTTCCGTCGGGCTGCACAAAGATATTCGCGGGCTTCACATCTCGATGGACCACATTGTGACGGTGGGCATACGCGAGAGCAGAGCACACTTCCTCCACAATCCTGAGTCGATCAACCAGAGGAAGTTGCTCATCGGAGCCAATAAGATTGTCCAGCGGATCGCCATCGACCAATTCCATCACGATGTATGGAATTCCGTTGTCATCGCCAAGCTCGAACACGGTAACGATATTCGGATGTTTGAAACTGCCCGTCTTCCGGCCCTCGTCGTAGAAGCGCGAGAGCATGTCGGCATCGCTCTTGATGCCCTCGGTAAGCGTTTTAATCGCTACCTCGCGGCCAAGGTGTCTATCGATGCCCCGATAGACCACACCCATCCCGCCGCGTCCGAGCACCCCAACGATGTCGTACTTGCCGATCCGTGTCAATGCGGCCGCCGGCTTGTTCTGAGGGGAATCCACTTTCTTGCTCTGCCTCTCAATCGTCTTTTACAGCATCTGCACGGCCGAGCCCAATCCTTTGATCTCTTGCATCAGGCACGCCGCGAACTGAGCCCACGTCGCGCCGGAAGCTTAGGGGCCCGTGGTTAAAGTCGAAGTGCCCGAAAACCATCCCTCAGGGGCTAAAGCCCGTCTTTTCTTATCAACCATTTACGGCACGGCTGAAGCCGTGCCCTTTCAAAACCCGACTTTCACCACAGGCTGTTAGGGAGAGACGCCAACAACTGGCCGGATATTGAACTTCTCATCCAGAAACTCCTTTGCGTGCCTGCGCTCGGCTGAGCCATCCTCCGGGGTACAGCTCAGATAGCGCAGATAGTATTCGCCCGCTCCTTCCATGTTCTCTTCCAGCTCCTTCGACTTAGCGCTGTCATAGATCTTCCGCGGCAGTTCCTGTACCTTCAACAGGACTTTCTCATTCAGCTCATCTCGCGCTGCATTCTCCAGTGCTGTTTGCAGTTCAATCGTGTTGGGAGTCGTCCCGGTCATCTTCACTCCCTCCGTGTCTTCCGGCTTCACATCCTGCAACAGCACGAATTGGCGCGGGTCTTCCTTCTCGACGACGATCGGGTCTCCCATCTGTCCGCTCAACGTGTCGCCGATCCGAAACTGGAGCTTGATGATGTTCCTTATGTCGATGGTGCGCCGAGTGTATTGGTAGGACCGGGTCACATCGGTGGTCACCGTCTTGGGCGTTGAGTCAGCCAGCGCCTGGGCGTCGGATGCCTGCTGCTGGTCCGCGCTTACCTTTGCGGTGAACTCATGCATATCATGCTTATTGCCCTTCGCTTCGGCGCCTTGAAGCGCGGACTGATCCGTTTGCAGTTGGCGCAGCGCCGCTTCATAGTCCCGATTGGCCTTGTTCCAAGTATCGCTTGGAATGTCATGCGTTCCGGCAAGGTACTTCGACTCTCGCGAATCCACACTGGGTGTCTCAGTGATTTGATGCTCCAGCACGTTTCCATCCAGTTGAAAATCCGGCTCCACGCCGCCCGTTGTCTCCCCAAAGCGAACGGCCTTCACCTGGAGCTTGGACGCTTCGAGTCCGGTGATGGTCGCGTCTTCAAGTTGGCGAATAAAGCCGGTACTCTCGCGCAGCGAGGTCTGATCGCGGAACTGAACGCGCATGGATAGCTTGGAATGCATTGCATGAGCCGGAGTCGCCGCGACCTTTGCGTCGTGCGCTGCCTGGTTTGAAGGTTTGTAAAACAAAGCTTCTTCAAGGTAGGTCCATCCCAGCTCCGTGCCGGAGCCGGATGGCTTATCCAGATAACGTTTCGCCTGGTCGACAAAGTACGCGCTCAAATCGTCGCCAAGGATACCCATCGTATCGCTGTAGGAGTCTTCCTTGCTGAGTTCATACACGCGCTCCAGGTAAGCGTATGCTTTCTCGATTCCGATCTCATCGCCAAGACCACGGATGGGAAGGTGCGCCTTTTGCAGGTCTTTTACAGCCCGGACCGCACTCTGGATGTACCCATCCTTCAGCCTGGCAATGTCATCGGCAACCAGCGCCTGCTGCGGAGGAGGCAAGTTATACAGCACATCGAACGCATTGATCGCGTCCTTCTGGTCCTCGTATTCCTTGCTGCTTTCCAGCGCCTTGGCAGCCGCGGCCTTGTCCTGGGCGATCGTGAGTTGTCTGTGCCCCTCTTTCAGGGAGTCCTGCGCTTCCGAAGTAGCTTTGGTTTTTGCGGCCTTGTCAAACTGCTTAACAGCGCTATCCCAATCCCCGGTCGCCGCGAACTGCTTGCCGAGTTGGAGATAGTAGTCGTAAGCCGCATCGATGACCGCCTGAATGCGCGGCTCTTCACTCGCGAATGCGTGCAAGGGTGCGACGGACTCGAGAGCCTGGTCCATCTGCTTGGCCACCACCGACGATTCCGCGGTCCGCAGTGCCTTATCGAATGCGTTGCCGGCCTGCGTAACATCCGCCAGAAAGGACAGGCCGGTCGGGAAGGTTGGGTCAATTCCATTCACGGCGTCGCTGAGCTTCTTGGCAGTCTGCAGGTGGACATACCCCGCCTGATGCGACCGCAATGCAATTTGGTACGCTTCCAGCTCACTGCGTCCTTTCTCAGTGATCGCTGTGAGTTTTCCGCGCAGCTCCCCCAGGAGTTTCGCTGTCTGTGCCAGGTCAGGGTAGACCGTCCTTGCCTTGTCAGCCTGGACCTTGGCATCCTTCAGGTCGCCATAGGTTGGCGAACCCGTGGACGCGGACTTCTCATATGTGCTCACAGATGCCTCGCCGGCTTCCACATAGAGCAATGCCAGGGCAAGTTTCGCATCGGAGATATGAGCCGCCGCGGGGTATTTTGAAAGATAGTTTAGCCAGCCAGCTACGTCCGAAGCCCTCTGCGCAAGCAGGAATTCGGCGAGTTCCGGATTCGGCGCTCCGATAAACACCAGCTTTACGCCCTTCTTCAAGGGGGCCGGTGCGGCAGGCGCGCCGCTGGAGGAACCGACCGAAGTCCCCGTCAAGGTGGCCCGGTCCGCAAGCTCAGAGAGCGAATAGGCAGCGTTGTGGTCATACTTCACTTGGTCGGGCGCCGCGCATGAGGCTTGACCTGCGCCCACGCGATAGCGCAAAGCGCCGTCATTGTCGCGTTCCAGCACCCCGCCGGGACCCGGCACCAGCTTTCCCAACTTGCCATAAGTCGACTTGTCGATTGCCGCGTTTTGAAAAGGAGTGCAATCGCGCAACTCGGGTTTGCCGTTGATGAGCACATCCGCAAGTTGCACATAGGCCGGACCCGACGGCCCATCGTAGAGTTCGATGACAATCAAGGATGATTGTTTTGCCAAGACAGCCGGCGCATACCAGCCCAGCCCAAGCATAGCCAATGCGATGGCCTTGCACAGAAATCTACGCAGTGATCTTGCTTCTTGCATAACTACGCATAATGCCATGAAGTCCCCGAGACTTTTCCCAAAACAGGCAGGTTAATCCCACCCTCCGTCCATCTCAACGCGTGCGGAATGCCGGTGCGAGAAATTCAACTTGAGAATCGCCGGCGCAATGGGGAGACCACGCCGGCAAGCCGCAAATCCATTTCACCGGAGTCCGGTACGTCTGTTAAACTACCATTCTCCTCCATGGAGGTGCAATCATTTTTGCGCGCCGGCCTGCCGGAGCCAGTATAGTTGCGTCACCAGCAAAAATGGCCGCTTCCCAGCAATCTCGCGCACCTGACCAATCAGCGAATCCAGCCGGTTCATTGGCCAAGAAACATCCAGCCTTGGGCGGAGCCGCTCTCTCAATCCGGCTGTGGAGAGCCCATGGGACCGGCAACGCAGAAGAGCTGTCCTGGGATAGCAAAAACGCTGCCGTGTGTCTTGCGCTGGACCTGATTGCGGCTTCAAAATGGGTGACCTCCGCAACCCATGGCAGGTACCTCGTGGCTGGATTTGCCGGCATTGAACCGGCACTCTTGACCGCTCGCCGCCTGCAATGGGCTATTCAGGGGTTCTCAGACTCTGATCGGTTTACCGGTACGGCTATTGCGGTGCTGGTTCATTCCGCTGAAGATCTGCCTGGTCTGGAGCCTGGCAATGCAGCATTGCCGCCCCTTGAGAGGGCCGCGCCGGGACAGACGCTGCTCACCCCAAAGACCTGGGAACTCTTGCGGGATCTGCCTGGGCTTCCGTTGCAGGCCGCCTCTGAGCCTGGCCTGTATGAACTCCTCTGGCACGGCCCAGAGAAAGCGCCGAGCCGCACCTCCGACGAAGAAGCCATTTCCCGGTTCATCAAACTCCATGGTTTGGAGATCGAGACGCCGGCCCCCGCCCAGGCGCCATCCTCGAGTTCCGCGCCCGTCCTGCCTGGAACAAAGGATCTGTCTGGAGCAAGAGATCCGGGCTTGTTCCCAGCGGCGGATTCCGCGGAGAGGGTTCGCCATGATCCAGGTATTGTTGCTTTGCTTCGGCGCGGAAATCCACGATTGCTCATTGGCGCCGCGTGCGCAGTGCTCATCGTGCTTGTCATTGTGACTGTCGCCGTCTCTCACAAGAGAACGGCGATCTCAGCGGCGAGCGTAGTTCAGCCGGCCTCATCAACTGCCGCGCCTCTTCCCAGCGGAGGACTTCCGCCACAACCCCAGCCAACCAATCTCGCCCCGCTCACGGCTCCGGGGAACAGGACTGAGCCCGCAAAGCGCAACGTACAGACACAGAACGTACAGGCACAAAAGGATCGCAGCCAGGGAAAGTCCGGGCAAAGCGATCCAACTGCTTCCGACACGACACTATCTCAACTGAGCAAACAAAAGGCCACGGGTGGCAAGTGCGATCTTGACGCGAACCTGATCCCCAAAGCGCTTGATCAGGCAGAGAAAAGCCGGGATCAAGGCAACTACGATGCTGCTGTGAGGCAGTTTCGCTCAGTGCTTGCCTGCGAGCCCGACAACCCGCGCGCACGCAGCGGGCTGGAACGTGTTCTGTTCGCAAAGCAAACAGAAAAGTAGTCTTGGATGGAGTCCACCGCAGAAGAGCCAGGACGTTGCGCCTGCATAAACCTCAATTCATCTGAGAACGATTCAGGACTGTGATACACAGGATTTGCCAGGACCGGCCGCAACAATACACAGAATCAATACGTTACAGGTGGACTTTGCAAGATGGCGATGGCAAATGCAAGGATGATCCGAGGGGCAATTTGGAGATTCGTGAGCGCCAATGAAAATCGAGGGACTGTGAAATCGGAAGGCAAAAACACGAACAGCAATGAGACCGGACAGCTCTTCCTGGGCAGCAGGTTTACGAGCGCAATGGACTATGCGCGGCTCGTCCACATCGAGCGGCGGAAGGGAACTGAAATTCCCTATATGGCCCATCTTATGGGGGTTGCATCCCTGGTCATGGGCGAGGCCGGTCATGCCGGGTTTCCTGTCACTGAAGACATGGTCATCGCCGCCCTTCTTCATGACGCTGCCGAAGACCATGGGGGACTGCCGCGGCTCAAGGACATCGAGCACAATTTCGGCTCGAATGTGGCCCGCATGGTGGAGGGACTGTCGGACAGTCTTACGGAGGATCCTGAGAAAAAGCAATCCTGGCAGGAGCGCAAGGAAGCCTATATCGAACGCCTTCGTGAAGAGACTGCTGACGTCCAACTCATCTCGGCCGCTGACAAGCTCTACAACGCAAGAGCAATCCTCGAAGACTACCGGGAAATCGGGCCACGGGTTTGGGAACGATTCAAACGTGGCCGGCGGGAGCAGATTTGGTATTTCGATGAACTCCTGAAGGTTTTGAAATCGTCTGGAGCGAGCCGGATCGTGGAAGAATTGGGCCGCGTCGTCAACGAACTCAGGCAGATATCGGCTGAAGAGGCGAATCGATAAGGGCCGCGCCTGTGCTCAAAAAAAATCAACCATTTCCAGGCTCCTGAGGAGCGGAGAACAAGCGCGATTTCCGCCCGGATGGAGTCTTGGCGAAGGAGAGCCGGGTTCTCAACGCATCTTCCCCCATCTTCATCCAGGATCAGCCGTTTGGGGCACTGGGCCGCAATTCCGATTATTCCTTGCTTTCTTTTATTCACCGAAGTATCATCTGCTTCATTCCTCGTGTGTTTGAAATTCGCATCCCCTGAGGTCCCAATGGAATCAAGATTTCCAAAGGTCGTAATGCTCCCGGCGGGCGGTCGCATGGGAAAGTTTCTGCTGCTGTTGCTCACAGGCCTTCTGCCGCTTGTTTTGTCCGGCTGCGCAACGAAGCGTCTGAAGGTTGACTTCACGGGCTTTGAAAAGGCCTATGCGCAGACCTCAAATCAAGAGTTGCTCTTGAATTTGGCGCGCCTCGAGAACCGCGATCCTACGTATTTCTTCAAGATCGGTTCAATTCAGAGCACCTATAAGATGGCAGCATCCGTGGGAGGCGCCGCTTCCTATGCGCTCCAGACCACAAATATAGCTGCCGGCTCGCCCACCGGCGGGGGCACTCCTAGTCTCAGCTATGAGAACGATCCGGTATTCACGTTTATCCCGGTCAATGACCAGGAGAACGCGCAGCTCCTCTTGAAGCCGATCCCTCCAGAGTCATTCTACTTTCTGTATGAACAGGGCTGGCGAGTGGATCAACTTGTCCGCCTGATGGTGGATCGACTTGAGTTGACCCGGTATGACAAGGATCAACACACCTGCACTGTCGAGACGATTCGTAACACACCGCCCAATGATTATCGTCGCGATCAAGCCTCACTCTCCAGTTATGCAACCTTTCTCAGGATCAGCGCGATCGCTTACTGGCTCCAACGGCACGGCTATCTGCTGCTTCGGGGCACAAACACCTTTGTTCCCTATTCGCTTGACAATGATCCGGGATTGGATAACAGCCCGGCTTTCATCACGAACGCACCGAAAGGCCAGGATTTCGTAAGTGCCGCGGGGAAAACCCCAGCCGCCATTTGGCACCTTGATCCGAAGACCAAGACGTGGCTTTTAGGTGAAAAGGTGTTTAGTCCCATTTTCAGCCTCTATCCCCTTGAATCTGACGGCACAACGCCCGGTCCAGATGTAAAGCTCGTACCAGGTATCAAGCATATTGAAGACCAGATTCGAGAAGATAGCGAAATGTCGGGGCTCCAGGAGGGGCCTGCACTGCACGAGGTTCTAAAGGAACTTGCCGCTGGTTTTACGATCGAGGGAAGCGCAAATCTACAGGACCCCTGCGCCTCAACCTCGGGCAAGTCAGCGGTATCCGCACATCTGGTGATGCGTTCCTTGATTGGACTGATGGCAGCTGCCGCTCAGGAACAGGCCCCATTTGAGGCGCTTGTGACTGCCGATCCCGCCGTGCTCCCCAGCGCTTACCTGACGCGAGAGCAAGCAGCGGCATTGGGACCTCCGCCACTCTTCCTGAAGGCAGTTCCAGCCATTGAACAGCTTCCGGTATTGCGCTTGACGGGGTCGTCTGCGAACGAGGCAATGACGCCAATTATCCAGTTGAACTACCGAGGGAAGAATTATCGGATTGCGGACGAGAGCAGCACAGCCGGCACGGATAACCAATACTGGAACCGCGACGTGTTTCGCCTCATCAACCAACTCACCTCGCAGGTAACCGTGGATATCAGCAAGTTCCCGCTGACGGAGATACTGCAGCAATAGCGCGTCGACAGATCGGAGCTGTCGCCTACAACCATGTCCGCAGAGCAGAACGAGATCAAGTCGGCTATTCGGCTTCCATCGGTACTCGCAATCGGATTTACGGGACACAGAAGCCTCCCGGATGAAGCGGCGAGCCGGAAGCTGGTCTGCGACTTTCTCAGAGACCAAAAGGCGGCAATCGCAGGAATCGTTTATGGAGTTTCGTCGGCGGCAGCAGGTGGCGACCTGCTGTTTGCCGAGAGTTGTGTTCAGTTGGAAATTCCACTCCGGGTGTTGTTGCCACTCCCCCAGGAAAGCTTCCGCGCTGACTTTGACCCAGTTACCTGGCTGCGCGTCGAGCAGGTATTGAGCAAGGCTGTCTCAGTTGAAGTCACCGGCGATCGCGGGCTTCGCGATGAGGACTATTACCAATGCGGCATCGAGACAGTGCAACAGAGTCAACTCATGGTGGCCCTGTGGGACGGGGAGCCGGCACGCGGAATGGGTGGGACCCAGGAGATCGTAAGTTTCGCGAGGAAAATGGGCAGGCCGGTCGTCTGGTTCCATAGTGTCACGGGATTCAAGCAGGTCTTCAATGAACCGGCTTTAAGGGAACTCGAGAAGTTGCAAGATCCGGAACTTGATTTCTTGAACGGGCTGCCGGATGACGGTGCGACGCTCCTGACGGATTCATCCACAGAATTGGCAACCGCATGGCTCGAGAAGGTTGATAAGAGTGCCAGCCGGTTTGCGCCTCAGGTTCGGCGTCTGTCTTCCATACCGATTGTGTGCACGGCGGCAGCGGCGTTTTTCAGCGGAGCGGGGTTGAAGATGCCCCACCCCGATACATGGCTGGCAATTGGAACTGGACTTGGAATTACTGCCGCTGCACTGCCGTTTGCGCTGAGGCTCCAGCCACGGCAGGTACTCTGGGCGCGAGCACGAACCGCGGCTGAAGTATGCCGCTCCCGCGTGGCTCTATGGGGTGCGCCGACTTTCGAAGAGGCGATTGGGCCTGAGATCGTTCCCGAACTTTCCGGCATGCTGATGTCTCTCAAGCTGCTGAAGGCATTCGACAGTTCCAGGAGCTCTGTATCGATCGATGAATTCAAGGAGCGCTATCGGAAGGAGCGGGTATCTGGCCAGTTGGGCTATTTCTCGCGGCACGCAGAGCAGTCTGCCGACCAGGCAAGAAGATATCGTGTCGTGAGTTGGGTTTGTATTGGATTGGCAATCCTCATTGCTGGATGGTTGTGGGTGATGGGAATGGCATTCAAGAACACTCACTTGTTTCCTGGGCAGAGGTGGCTTTCCATCGCTGTGTCGGCCCTCTTTCAACTGGCAACTATCTCGGGGGCGTTGCTCATTGTGCACGATTGCGAAAGGCGGCAGCGGCGCTATCGCGAGTTACATGACTGGCTGAAGGAATGGGATGCGGAACTCGACGCCCTGCGGACATGGCCCACGGTACTCAAGGTCGCCGGCAGAATTGAGCGAGCGCTGCTGGTCGAATTGCTGGAGTGGAAATCTCTGGTTCGAAACGTGAAACTGCCGAGGAACTGACAACATGAAACGGATTCTCTCGTTGGATGGCGGCGGAATTCGCGGCGTCTTCAGTCTGGAGATTCTCCTCCGCATGCAGGAGTTGCTTCGGGCAGAGTATGACTCGCGCGACTTGGTGCTCGCCGATCATTTTGATTTGTTTGCGGGTACCAGCACTGGCGCAATTATTGCCACTTGCCTCTGCTGGGGGATGCCAGTCGAGGAGATTCTTGAGCTGTATGTGAAGTACGGCAGGACTATGTTCCGGCCAGTTCCCTGGTACCGGCCCATTAAGAAGCTATTCGTTTCGCGGTATCAGGCCAAGCCTCTTTCAGAGCTTCTTCAGAGGACCTTTTCTGAAGACGGAAACGGCCTGGTGCCGGCCATGCTCGACAGCGCTCGTTTGAAAAAACTTCTGCTTGTGGTCGTTCGCAACCATACGACCGGCTCTGCGTGGCCGATTACCAACAATCGGAAGGCTATGTTCAACGATCGCGCGTTGCCAGATTGCAATCTGGACATTCCGCTCTGGAAAGTGGTCAGGGCTAGCACGGCGGCGCCGGTTTACTTCGATCCTGAAGTAATTGAACTGGGAGGTCGACCCTCAGTTTTTGTGGATGGTTCCGTGACCCCCTATAACAATCCGGCTCTCATTGCCGTGTTGACGGCTGTGTTGCCGAGTTATCGGATTGACTGGTTGGCCGGGCCGGAAAACATTCGCCTGATATCCCTGGGAACCATGCGGTTCTCCTCTGGCTTGACAGCGAAGATGGGAAAACTATGGCTGGGCAACAACGTGTCCCTGATCCCTTCAGCATTGATTCAGGGAATCGCGTGGCAGCAGGACTATCTTTGCCGCTGTCTGGGTGAATGTATTTTTGGCGACACACTCGATATGGAGATTGGGGATCTGGTCGGCACGCAGCTTCCGGGGTCGCGCTGGTTCAGCTATGTGAGGTACAACCAGTCATACAATGCCGCCGCTCTGGCAAAGTTGGTTGAGACAGACTCGCAGCTATCCAAGCTCGATGCGATCCAGGCAATTCCCTTTCTGAGAGAAGTCGGTCTGGCGTATGCAAAAGAGCATGTAAGAATGGAGCATTTGATCTAGGAAACCATTGAAAGAATACTGCGGACGGCTCGTTTTTTGCCGTTGATGCCCGCGCGATCCGTGAACTAAAATAATTGTTGCAGAAGGCTCAATCTGCTTGTTGCTTCCCGGTGAATCAGAGTACCATCAAACCAACCTCGCAAGAGTAACTTCCCCAAGGTCCTCGCGCGAGTGTCATGGAGGTTGTTAAAAATTGTTATCAATGAGATCTGCACGCGGAAGTGTGCTTTTGCTGCTGGCTGCAGTTTTGCCGATTTCGCTGTATGCCCAGGTTAGTAGCGGGAATACCGATAACGATCCAACCATCGCGGTGGTAGCACGGCTATCGACGGATGTTCCCGCGGTGGGCACGGGAACCTTGGCGACTTCCGGGGATTCCCTGAGTCCGCTCGATACCGCCGCGCAGCCGTCAACAGCCCTCGCGCCAGAATCCGCGCCATCCCAGGCTGGTTCCACCTCGGACGAACCGCCGGGCCAGGGCAGCACGGTCGGATACATTGACAATGCAATTGTCGGTTCAGAGGTCCGCGTGCGGTTTGACGCCGGCTTTGGCGATAGTCAACCTGACCTTGCCGAGTTCTTCTATGCGCAATGCGGCTGCGATGGCGGCACAGCCGCGGGCCCAAAGCCCGGCCTGGCAACGGATCTGAACTTCCAGCAACTCTACCTGCGCGGAGAATACGCCCCGAAGAAGTTCTTCTCGTTCATGCTCGAACTGCCGCTGCGCTTCATCCAGCCTGTTAGCTTCGCTCCGGCCACCGTTTCCAGCGCCAGCCCAGGCTTCGGCGATCAAGGCGGTCTTTCGGACGTTTCCGCGGGATTCAAGCTGGCGGCGGTGGCTTCAAAGCAGCAGTACCTCACGTTCCAGCTTGTGGCGACCTTTCCCTCGGGTGATTCCGGCAAGGGCCTGGGCACCGACCACTACACCGTCGCGCCCTCGCTGCTTTATTACCGCAAGGTGACGGACAGGTTTTCCTTGGAGGGTGAACTTGGCGACTCGCATCCCATCGGCGGCGACACTCCGGGGTTTGCAGGGGACGTGGTTGAGTATGGCATCGGGCCAAGCTACGTTGCATACAAGAGCGAAAAGGTACAGTTCGCTCCTGTGCTCGAACTCGTCGGTTGGAGAATCTTCGGGGGCATGTGGAACAACCCCGCACTCCTCGGAGTTGTTCCAGGGTTGCCCCTTGATACCGCAGACGGTTCCAACATCGTCAATCTGAAAGGCGGGGCTCGGACCTCCATAGGAAAGAATCAATCTTTCTATGTGGGTTATGGCCACGCTTTGACCACGGCTAATGTCTGGTACAAGCAGATTCTCCGGATCGAGTACCGCCGCACCTTTTGATAAGTGCGCCGAGGTTCAACGACATGACCTGAGCTTCGCGAGCTGCGGTGAAGCTCTTGTTGCCGTCGCGGCGGATGGCGGCTAATGTTTGTCGATCCAGTTGCGCAATGTGGCGACCTTCGTGCGCAGGTCGTCCAGCGCAGGGCTTGGCTTCGCCAGTTGGTCGATAAGATCGCGGGCACTGTCGCTGGCTTTTGCTGCCAGTGAAAACTGGTGATCCGTTCCCAGCGCCCGCGCCAGGTTGTCGTAGTACGTAGCCGCCTCTGTTTTGTATTCGCGGTTGGCCGGTTCTCTCGCGCGCAATGGGGCAACGGTCACAATCGCTTGCTCAAATGAGTCCTCGGCTTTCTCCAGCTCTTTCTGCCTCAGATAAACCATCCCCACATTGTTGTCCACACGGGCCAGGTCCTGCGCTGGATCGGGATCGCCGGCGTTCTGCTCCGGCGCGGCCGTTCCATTGGCGACGAGGGGCTTTAACAATTCGGCAGCGCGCTGGTAGTCCGGGACCGGATCGCCGTGGCAATCGAAGAGCAGAATCCCGAGGTTGTAGTAGCTGCGCGCCAGCTCCTGTTGATAGGCGCGATTTGCCGGTGCGTCCTGATGAAGGCGTTGTTGCAGTGTGATCGCCTGCTCGTACTCCTTGCTCGCGTCCGCCGCAGTGTACCGCACTGGCTTTTGCTCGCTCTCCAGCCATGTGCGGAGCGTCTCGCCGAGCCAATTGTGGCAGTATGCCAGGTGCTGCCGATATTCCGGATTGCCGGGATGCTCCTGCGAGAGTTTTTCAAATTGAGCGATGGCCTGGTTGTATTCATTCACGGCATCCTGGCGCAGCAGGCGAAGACGATCGATATCTCCCAGGCGGGAGTGCGCCATGGCCATTTCCGCGGCAAGTTTTTCGTTGCGAGGTTCTTGCTGGGCAAAGTTCTGATAAAAGAGTTTTGCCTTGTCCAGAAGTTGGCCGCGGAACTCTTCCATCTCCGGCGAATCGGGAGCTTCCCTGGATTGATGCGCGCCTGCGGAAGAAAGGCTCTCATCCACAGCTTTCTTGGCCAGCATCAGGTTCAGCTCCGCACGAGATCGCTGCTGGTATACCACCCAGGTGAGTGTCCCAATCGCCAGCAGCAGGGCGGTAAGCGCATAAATGGCAATCTGCCGGGCACGTTTTCTGGCGACTTCTTTTTGGCGTTCCGCCTCGCGTTGCTTTTCGCTGCGGTCAAGGAAGTCCATGGCCTGCGCGAAATTCGCATCGTAGCGCTCCGCCCACGCCGCTGTGGGCTGGTTCTTGCGCCGCCATTGCAAACCGGTTTCAAGCTGCGGATCAATCCACAGACCGCCAGAAGATTCTGCCCACCAGGAAGCGGCTTGCGCAATGCGAATGTAACTGACGGCGGACTCGCGTTCTTCATCCGTCCAGGCAATCAGCCGCGTCCAGCAACGCATCAAGCTTTCGTGCGAGAGATCCACGATGGTGCGCGTGTCAAGCGGCACGCCGGCTTGCGGCGCGAGGAATGAACGGCCAGCGCGGCGGAAGATATCAACGACTTGTATAACATCCGGCTCAGGAACTTCGCAGACAGCCGAGAGCTCTTGAATCGAGCAAGCCCGGCGCACCCCTCGGGGATCGGAGTAAGTATCGGTCAGCGCCTTGAAAGCTTTTTCGGCGATCTGCTGGCCGCCGTCGAAACCAGCTTCACGAAAGGCCTCCTCCGCGTGGATGGACAAGGCCTTTTGAAGACCCCCAATGGCCTCGTAATCGGCGATATCGATGCTTGGATCTGCCTGGCGGTGGGCTTCCCAGTGATCCCACGTGCGCATTAAAGCGTGTTGCAGCACCGGAAGTTGATCGTGATCGTCTCCGAGATCGTTGAGCAAGCGCAGCACGAGACGTTGCGCGATGGACCCGCCGGCGACCGCGACGGGACCCGTGATGGCAGAGCGCAATTCGTCGCGAGTCATGCGCGGTATCAGATACAGACCGTCATTGACGGCTTCGGGAAGACCCTGAAACTCAATGCAATCGCCAAGGAAGTCCGAGCGCATGGTCAGGACTATGTAAATGGGAACGTCTTGCTGCTTCGTGGCTTCGAGGAGAAGTTTGAAGAAAGCCACCGCCTCGTCTCTGGAGTTACCACCACGGTCGCTGCGCCGGAAGCGGAATAACTCTTCAAACTGGTCCACCACAATCAGGACATTATCCTGCGCGGGAATCTGCGCCTGACGCACGGCTTGCACAATTCCCAGCGTGCTTCTATGCAGCGTGGCTTCCAGCAAAATGCGGTTGGTGCTGGCCAGTTCTCCCTCTGTTCCGAGGGCGTCGGGCGCGTCCATGGCGGCCGCCAGGTTTCCGATGGGGTTATCGCCCGGACGGCAAACCACTATGCGCCAATTCGATCCTGCCTTCAGCATGAAACCGCTTTGCAGGGCAGGGATCAAGCCGGAGCGCACCAGAGAGGATTTTCCGGTGCCAGAGCTGCCGACCACGAGCAAAAAGCGCGTGGTGCGGAGGCGATGCAGCAGTTCGTCTATTTCCTGCTCGCGACCGAAAAAAAGATGCTCTTCGTCGGCCTCGAAGGGACGGAGACCTGGAAAAGGATTCGACAGTGTTTTCGATTCCATCGACCTTTCAATCTCCTCTTTCAACCTTTGAGGCTGACGATGAATTGCTGTAGCGAGGCCGCGGAAAGACCCTCGAATTGCGGGAGGACCATGGCGTCGTGGGTGCGAAAGCGTTCTTTCTCCGGACTTCGCGGCGGCGCCATCACGATGCCGACTACAGGCGCGGGTTTGGTCCGCCCGTAACCTGGAGCCTTCTGGACCTCGCGGAGCTTCCGCCGCACCCACAACTCATTGGTTGATCCGTAAAAAATGAGCACCCCGTCGCAGCTACGGAGATTATCGTCGTGGTATTCGCGGATCTCCGCTTCATCGCCTTCAAAGACAGACTGCAGAACCTCAAAGTGGTCGTACAGGTGCTCCACCCATGCGGACGCCGCTTCGCTGTCCCGTTGATCGTGAATGACGTAGAGGCTTGGGTGGCTGCCGCTCTCGACTTGCGGAGCGGGGCTTTGCACTGAGGGCGCCGGCGCGAGCGCGGGCGCCGAAGGGCGCTTGAGCTTATCGTGGATCACTGTCCGCAGATCCTCAAAGAAGGTCTCCAGCAGATCCGCACCCTCCATCATGCCTGGATCAAGACGCAGGCGCTCGATAAGTTTCACTTGCCGGTCATCCTCAACCTGCAAGCCCGGCGGTATCCAGAGCAGGCGCGAAAACTTTCCGCTTTTTCCCCTCTCGATCGCCAACTGGTTCTGGATTTCCATCAGCGAGTCCGTGCCGCCCTCGGGAACGGAACTATGATTTCTGCCCACCAGCATGACCGATAGTTGACACTTTTCGAGATCCTCGGTGACGGCGGCCTTTACCTCTGAAGCCACTGAAGGCAACGGGCGAGTGGGAAAAACCATGTAACCGTGCTGCTGCAAATCGCGTCGCAGCGTCTCGCGCTGCTCGCGCAGATCGCTGGTGGTCTCCGCCAGAAAAACTCCCTGGCCCACAGGTTGGGATGCGAGCTTCGCATCCGGATGTTCGAGCTTCTCCAGCAGTTGACAAATGTCGTGCGCCAGGTCGTCCAGTTTCAGCCAGAAATCGCGCTGCGCCTCCGGGCCAAAAATTTCATTCAACTCCCGGATTCTGCCGGAATCGGGATCGGTCTTGAAAAACTCGTAGCCCAGCACCAGTTGCAGTTCGGGAGGGTGTTTATCAATGGATACGGGAGTCTTCAGCACCTTGAAGATGCGAAGCTTGTCTTCAAAACGAATTCCGCCCTGGGATTCCGCGGCTTGTGAGAAAGCACTCAGCTCCTTGAGCGCCCAGTCGGATTTTACGTACCGCGGCGACACTACCGTGATCAGGACGGCCACGCGCCGTAGTTTCTCGACCAGTGTCTCGGCAAAATGATCGTTTCCCTGCAATTTGGGATCACGCCAGATATGCGGCTGCTTGCCCAGAAGCTGGGCAACGCGCACTTCCAGAGCGCGATGAAGATTGGTAACCCAACCCTTTTGCCCCTCGATCAACTCAACGTTGTCAAGGTGCGCGTAGCTGATAAAGGCGTCGCTTTCAAAATTCATAGCCGTCCTTTGGCCTTTGTCCGTGCCGGGATATGACAACCAGTGGTGGCGCCACGCAAACGATCTTCACGACCTCAATGCACATTGAATTTCGTCGATTCTTCCCAACCAGCGGCCTTCCGCGTCTGTTGCAGATCCCGGAAAAGCTGGGATGTTTGCCACTTGAAGCGCGCCCTCGACGGGCACGAACCTCTGCTGGCGCTCCGATCTCTCGTAGAATTCAATGTTCGTGGCTGGACAATCGATTCAGTGCTCAAGGGAAGTGGGAAATATGCCAATTGTACCGGCAACTCTGAATCAAGTCCACGAGTTCGTTTTGTACTCCTCGGGACGGCCCTCGTCAAGACTCGATATCGATTCATTGGGCTCGATGAATTGCGCAGAGGAGTTTCAGAGCTGCTTGATCGCCGGTCGTCGGTCAACTCTTGAATCAATCATCGGCGGATATCTTGCCCTGAAACAAGAAGGGCCCGGGCGAGTCACCTCGCCCGGGCCTCAGTGTTGCTCAGTTAGAAGGTCAACTTGAGAGCACCCTGCATGACACGCGGCGGAATATTGCCGATGGCTCCGACTGACCCAAAGCCACCCCAGGTAACGGTGTTGCCATAGCTGGTGGCGGGCGGGACTGCCAAAGCTGGGATGATTGAGGGCGTTGAAGGCCTCCCAGCGGAACTGCAGCTTCATGGATTCCCACCCTTTCGCAAAAAACGCGAAAGGATGGGGCCCGGAGCTTTTTGCACGAAGCTTTTTTGGGCTTGTACATTTCAGCCGAAACTTTCAGCGGCAAGTTGGGCCGCTCCTACTTTCGTCGGATGACACCGCGAGATTTGCGCGCCTATGATGGCACTTCAAGTTGGAGGCACCGCCATGGCGCAGAAGCACAAAATGCTATACATCTTCCCCGGTTTCATCCTGGCCATCGGGGCTGTTCTGCTCAACGGTTGCGGGGGTTCAGGCGGGTCCAGCTCGACGACGACGACGACGACAACGACGGCGGCCACGCCCACCTTCTCGCCCGCCGCCGGAACCTACGCGACGGCGCAAACCGTCACCATCTCCGACGCCACCGCCGGCGCGACGATCTACTACACCACCAACGGAACGACGCCCACCACTGCCTCAAGTGTCTACTCCGGCGCGATCACCATTCCGGCGACTCCGGCTACCGAGACCATCCAGGCTATCGCCGTGGCCGCGGGCTACACAAACTCCTCGGTCGCATCCGCCGTTTATACGATGACCGCGCCCCCGGCAACGCCCGCCGTCATTGGAGCCGATGTCGGATGGCTGACCCAACTGGAGAGCATGGGGTATACCTGGACCGATCCCACCGGCGCATCCGGAAGCGCGCTGCAGATTCTCAAGAATCATGGCGTGAACACCATCCGCATCCGGACTTTTGTGAATCCCACCATCACCGCCGGCGTCTTGGGCGTGGGGGACAACGATCAGGCAGGCAGCATCGCGCTGGCCCAACTGGCCAGTTCGATGGGCTTCAAGATCGTGATCGACTTTCATTACAGTGACACCTGGGCCGACCCAGGGCATCAAACCACTCCTGCCGCGTGGGCGAGTGATAGCTATGCCCAACTGCAAACCGACGTCTACAACTACACCTATGGCTTCATGACCGCGCTGGCGGCGGACGGAATCTATCCGCAATATGTGCAGGTGGGCAACGAGATCAACTCCGGAATGCTCTGGCCCATCGGTTCGGTTGGCGCCACAACCGCAAACGGCAACAACTTCACCCAGGTCACCGGCCTGATCAACAGCGGCTACAGCGCAGTGAAGGTGGTCAGCACCACCACGCAAGTCGTCATCCACATTGCCGGAATCAGCGATCTCAGCGACTTTGAGTGGTTTTTTGACGGGCTGGTGGCCGCCGGCGGAAAGTTCGACGTGATCGGAGCCTCCTATTACGACGGGCCGGCAAACATCACTACGGTTGCCGCCAACCTGAATACGCTAGCCGCCCGCTATAACAAGCCGGTGATCATCAGCGAGATCGGCTACCTGTATAGCGATCCAACCGATGCCTACACCGATGTGCAGGGGGCGATCCAGGCGATGAATGCCGTGCCCAACAATATGGGGCTGGGAGTGATCTACTGGGAGCCGGAAGCTCCCGACGATTCCGCAACGGCCGATTACACGATGGGCGCTGTGACCGAGGGTTCGGGAAAAGTGCTGCAATTTACGACCGCCATCAATGCGTTTTGAGCGATTGCCGCCCGCGCAAAAATGGGCTTCTGCGACTCACGACAGGGAATGTCCCTTCAAATCCTGGCGCTTCTGGGCCAGCGGAGACCACCCCGGCCAAAACGCATACGCTGGACAACGTCGCCTCAGAAGACTTTCGGGCAAGACCCGCTGCTGGATAGCGACGGGAAACGTATGTATTGGGTTGGCCGAGTCTCCCCGGCCAAGACTGACTACCGGTCCGCGTCTGAGATCAAGCAATCCGCGAAACCCAAAACCCAGCCTTCGCCTCACCCACCCGCGAGCCATGTCTTGTCAAAAGTCGCGCTGCTATCGACTGCCGAAGGCTTTTCGGTTCGACCGCTCTCTGAAATGAAATCTTGATTCTCCGAGCCGCTTGCAGTCTCAATGGAGTTTTGCAAGAGGCTCCTCCTATAGTTTGAATATCTGGCGAGGCACAGTAGACGATGAATCCGGGCGAAGAGAAGAAAAGGCCCGGGCATTGCGCCCGGGCCTTTGTTGAAGGCGCGCTATTAGAACGTGAGGCGGAGGGCGCCTTGAAAGATACGAGGATTACCGTTCGTGCCGCTGATCACGCCAAAGGTACCTACGGCCTGATTCACGGTGGACGACGGGCCGGAGAAGTTCGGATGGTTAGTGGCGTTGAAGGCATCCCAGCGGAACTGGAAGGCCTTTCCTTCCCTCAGAGTCCAGTTCTTCATGATCGATGCATTGATGCCAAAGACGCCCGGTCCCCAGTAGGCGTTCTTGCCGGTGTCGCCGAAGCCGCACCATCCCGGCGTATTGTCGTTACAGGAGGTGGGAAGGACGAAGGCGGCCGTGTTGAAGTAGCCCTTGGCCGGGTTAACCCAATCCCAGTGGCTGCCCTTGCCCATGTTATTGGCCACGCCCGGAGCGAAATCGGCGCGGTTATTCCACATGCCGACTCCGGGGTCCGTGTCCCACTGGCCGATGGAGAACGGGCTGCCCTTCTGCAAGGTAATGATGCTGCTCAACTGCCAGCCGCCGACCGTCTCTTCCATCAGCTTGCCCTTTTCCTTGAACGAGGGGGCCTGGTAGATAAAGTTGCTGATCCAGGCCCACGGCATGTCCGCACCGGAGTTGCCGCGGTTCCACGCGGCGCTGATCGGATTGCCCAGCGCCGGATTCCCGTAGGAGACGTTGCTGGTGCCGGTGATGTCGATGGTGTGCGACCACGCGAAGCTGGACTGCGCCTGGAGGCCGTGCGTCACGTGCTGATCCAGGCTGACCTGCAGCGAGTTGTAGCTCGCCGTCGCCCAGCTCTGGTCATCGTAGATGTCCCCGATGTTCCCGTTCACGGGCAACTTTGAAGCGTACGGTGGGTTCATGTCGATGAGCACCGACAGGTGATCGGTTTCGTTGCCCACATAAGCCATGTGGACGGCCGTCGTTGAGGTGAGCTGATGCTCGATCGAGACGTTCCAGGCATACACCGTGGGCAGCTTGAAGTTGCGCGAGAATTCCTGGCCGACTTGCTGGCCCTTGGGAATGGCTGTGTTTGTCGCAGGCTTGGTCTGGTAGGTGGTCGACGCCCAGGCGAATGTATTCGGGAAGGGGCTGCTGGTAAAAGGAGAGACTCCGCCATAGGCATCCTGGAAAGGAGCGGCCCAAGGGTTATCAAAGGGGATGACCGCACCTTTGATCACAGAATCGGGACAGATGGCAGCGCCGCAGGTGGGGTCCCAATCCCATCCCGAGAAGTTGAAGGTGGGACTGAAGGGGGCGACGTCGGCGGCGTGGTTATACTCCGAGTACTGCAGCGGACCGGTAAACATGCCGAAGCCGGCGTGAAGGACGGTGCGCGGCAGGAGCTTGGGCTGCCAGGCCAGGCCGATGCGAGGCTCCCAGTAACCGTAGTCGCTGTTGATCAGGGTATTGGGCACGCCGGAGTCGCCGGGGAAGAGGAGTCCCGCGGGAGCGTTGGGATACACGGTGCTTTTCTGGCCGGCGGTGCTATTCGCGAAACCGGCGACGGTCGCCGTGCCGGGAACCCAGGCAGAGCCGCGGCCGTTCTTGGTGACGGGAGGCGTGTTCGGATCCCAGCGCAGGCCCAGGTTGATGGTTAGATTCGGACTCACCTTCCAGTCGTCCTGGATGAAGGGTCCAACCTGCCAGCCGGCCACATCGGCGATTTCGCCGGCGCCCTGCATGTACCCGGTTGCGTAGCCCAGCATATAATCGGCCAGGTATCCACCGGTAAGGGAACTAACAGTACCAGCGGTTCCATTTCTTCCAAAGCCGATCATCGGCTGCGTCGGGTACGACGTATTCTCGACCGCGTGCTGATGCATCAGCTCGATGCCTGTGGTGAACGAGTGCTTGCCGAGGATCTTGTTGAACGTATCCGTTAAGCCCAAGGTGTTGCGGACTTCCGCCGAGGGCTCATCCCAGCCGCTCTCAAAGCCGTAGTTCGAGTTGATGCGCAGAGCGCCCATGTAGCAACTGCCCGTGGGCTCGTTGACCCCAATGTTAACCCCAAGGGGATCCCCGCTATTATTGGAGAAGCACATCGCCTTTCCGTCGCTGCCCAGCTCCTGGGCGGCGCTGTGCGCGCTCATCTGGTTCATGAAGACCGAGATGGTGTTGACCGTCTTCGGATTGATCGTCCAGTTGTGCTGCAGCAGGTTGTTGAAGTAATACATCTGTTGCCAGAAGCTGGCCGTCCACGAGCCGTGGTTGTAGGCGCTCTCCATGTTGCCCGGAACGTCGCTTGACGGAGACCCGAAGGAGTTGGTGTAGGAGCGCAGGGTGAGAACCTGGGAGGGCGAGAGGTTGTAGTCCAGCTTGATCGTGCCCTCGTCGTAGCTGTCGTAGACGGTGGGATAGGTGTACATCATATCGCCGTTGGCCCTCTGCAACCCGGGCTTCAGAGTCGTGCTGTTGGACACCGTCGTTGCAGCATGGATCATGCCTTGACTCGCAAAATACTTGGCGGCCGGCGATAACTGCACTGGAACAGTTGCGTTGCAGGATGCTGTCGGAGAGTATTCACACGCAGCCGTTGTAAGGCTGGTGTCGAGCTGGTCGTGATTGTGGGTCACAGGGTTCAATTTAAAGGGACCGCCCAAGTCTTGGCCTAAGCCGCTGAAGTCGCCCGTGAGCATGGCGTTGGTCGGCGTGCTGGTCAACGTGTCGGTCGAGTTCCAGATGATCTTGGTGCCCTGGTAGTTGGCGAAAACGAAGAGCTTATCCTTCTTGATCGGTCCGCCGGCGAACAAGCCGTACTGGTTGCGCCGCAGCGTATCGGCCTGGCCGCTGAACCAGTTGGTGGCGTTCATGGCGTTGTTGCGGACGTACCAGAAGGCGCCGCCGTGAAAGTTATTGGTGCCGCTCTTGGTGGCGATGGAGACCACCGCGCTGGGCGCGAAGCCATACTGCGCGCCGAAGTTGCTGGTGAGAACCTTGAACTCCTGGGTGGCGTCGGCGTTCGGGAACGGAGCCGTCAGCAGGTCGTAGTTGTCCATGTTGGTGACGCCATCGAGCATATAAAACGTGCTGCCGTTGCGGCCACTGCCGATGCCGGCGCCGGTCTCGGTGGGGAAAGAGAATCCGGTCTGGATGCTTTCACCGCCATGAGCCTGGACGTCAACCGAGCCGGGGATCAGGAAGACGAGGGACGAAGGATCGTGCCCGTCAAGCGGCAGCGCGGAGATGGCGGCTTGATTGATCGTGGTGCCCAGCTCGGCCGAAGAGGTGTTGATCAGTTCGGCATCGGCGGTGACGGAGATCGTCTCAGACTTGCCTGTGCCCACTTTGAGGCGCACATCCTGCGTTGCGGCCAGATCGACCGTCAGAGTGATGCCCTTCTGCACATAGCGGGCAAAGCCGGCAGCTTCAATGGTCAGCGTGTAATTGCCGATCGGCAGGGGTCTGAGCAGGTATGTCCCGACGCTATCTGTTTTTACGGACTGCGTAAGGTTTGTGCCGATGTTGGTGACGGTTACAGTCGCTCCGGGTACAGCCGCCCCGGAAGGATCGGTGACATTACCCGTCAAGCTGGCGCTGGTGCCTTGTCCGTAGACCAGAAGCCCCGACCCGACGAGGATCACAAGCAGTAGATTCCGTAAATGCTTCGCACTGAAAAGTTGCACAAACGCCTCCTGAAGTGGATTAACCATAGCGCCCAGAGCCACTTGGCGCTTCTCTGAAACCGTTTTCATCGATCTCCGCATTCCCGTGTCCATGCACGAATAGCCTTTTCGAGCCGCCCGCGTTCACGACAGAGCGAATCCGATAGGGTTCTTCGAGTCGAGAGGAACACTACGCTCCCGCAATGTGGGCATGCATCTGCCAAAAGTAGGATCGGGAAGATTATTTTTCAATCCCGCGGGCCGAGAGTTGATCCGAAGGCTATGTAATGCAATTTGTCCATGTTACGCAATGCCGGGCACTCATTTTCAATGCTGAAATGTTCACCGGATTCTTCGCGGGCGTTCTTGGCATGCTTGAAGAGACAGTGGATTCATCCGGCTTCCGGCCTATCCATGGTCTCAGCGATTGGTTGTACACTGCAACGTGCAAGGGCGGGGTTCGCGCTTCCTGGCCCTCAAGCCCATCCGTGAGAACACCACGCCCTCAACCAAGGGATTGTCCGGCATACGCAATAAACCCGCATCGCACGCGTCAAGGTTTGGACGGATGGAGGACAACCTCATACTCGGGAAGCAACTCCACCCCAAGCACCTTGGCGGTTTGCCCCTCTGTGTTCATCGCTTCCCAGGCGCGCGCGTCCAGATAGATGGGCGCCTTGCGCGGCAGGGGAAGGATACTGACCTCGAGATTCTTGCCGAAAGACTCCGGCAGGAATCGTTTGAGTCCGATCTCCCATGGGCGGCCGTTGTAAAAGTCGTCATCCAGCAGGCGCCCGTCCAGAGAGAGCCTGGCCACATCGCCGGCATAGTGAATGCGCAGAAAGATGTCACTGAGGCCGGTCATGGACTGGGCCGGGATTTTGAGCGTCCACGCCGCGGCGCTGGCAAAGTCCGCGTCGTCGGGAACCAGTGGCATGGGGCGATCCCGTCCTGTGACGTGAGAGGCCATGCGGATGGGTGGCCGCGAGGCGGCTTCGCGGCTGGCGCCCCACGCGAAATCGATCTTACGCGGCGCAACTTCGACTGCCTGTTCCCGCCAAAGCGAATGGAGGTTGTCGTTCTGCCCGTTCGGCAAGAAGAACGACGCCACCATGCGCGATGGGTCAACGGAGCGCAGATGCACTCCGTCGCCGGCCGCGAAGACATCTGCCGGCGAAAGAAGCACCGTAGCCTTATCTCCGAGCGGGTCTCCAAATGGGTCTCCGAGCGGGCCTCCGAATGGAACTCGCCAGAACTGTTCCGCCTGGGTCTCGGATAGGAGGAGAATCCTCACCTTGCGGCCGTTCTTGCCGGCCACTTGCAACACGGCTTGCTTGCCGGGCGCCACGTTCTGGACCAGGATGATGTGATCGGAGCGCGTGACCGATCCGCTGCCAGCCTGGACGGAGGCGACGCTACCGGCGTCAAAGGCGAATTCCGGGCGCAGGCCGGGAATGGCGAAGAAAAAGTATGTGGTTTCCGCATGGCTGTCCAAGCGAGACAGCAACTGCGCGGTGCTGTACTCGAGCGTTCCCGCGCCGAGGTCAAGATTCAACGGCCAAATGAAATAGCTGTTCGCGGGAACGTCGATTGGCGTGCTCGGCAGGTCAATGGTTCCCGAGGCGAGCTTGATCCGAACCTGGAATGCCGGGCGCCGCGGCATATCGAGCTTGCGGACGTAGTTATTCACGAACAGGAAGCCATGGTTCCCGTCGGCGCGAAGCATGACGCGTGCCAAGCTCGAGTCGGCCGCTCCATGGGGCTTTTTGTCCGGCGGGTAAGGAGTCATCACCGCAAGATCCGATCCGAAGGACTGAAGGAACAGGTGCAGGCTCTTGACCTTGCGAAAAGACTCCCGCTCCTGGCCATACTCACCCAGCGGCGCCTGGAAGTCATAAGAAACGACGGGTAAGTCGTTGGGATAGCCGGATGCGATGGACTCCTCGAGCGTGGTGAGCTCGCCCACCGGGTTGGCGCCGCCGTGGAACATGTAATAGCCGTAGAGATTGACTCCCGAGCCGAGCGCGGTGAGAGTAAGTGCCGCGATATCATCCGGCTTTAGAAGCGGCCGTCGATGATAGGAGGTCTCCATGCCGCCGCCCTGCTCGGCGGCGAAGAATGGATAGTGGCTAAGATCGATCTTGCCGTCGGGATCGCCGAGCGCCATGGTACCCAGTTGGCCAAGTGCGCGATCCGCGGCGAAGAGATAGACCGGGCTGGGCGGAGAGTCGGTCGTCAAGCTCGTCCAGAAGTCGTCGGGATACTCGCCGGAGACGGGGATCACTTCGCGGACGGGATAGTCGTGGCCGGGCCAGCCGGTGACGGAAAACAGCGGCGGAGCGATGCCCGCCGCGATGGCCAGGCGCTTCAATTCGGCGAGGTGGTCCGCACCCGCGCCGTGGCCTGTTTCGCCATATTCGTTTTCGAGTTGTACACCGAGGATCGGACCCCCGTCCTGCCAGAGGAGGCCCTTGATCTGGCCGCCTATCTGGCCGTAGAAGCGGCCCACGTACTTCAGATACTCGGGGTCGTTGCGGCGCAGCGGAATGTTCTTTTTGATGAGCCAGTCAGGAAAGCCGCCATTGCGCACTTCGCCGTGATCCCAGGGACCGATGCGCAGGTAGACGTAGAGTCCGCTTTCGTTGCACAGCTCGACAAAATGGCGGAGATCGCGCTGGCCGGTCCAGTCGAATTGGCCTTCGATCTCTTCGTGATGAATCCAGAAAACGTAGGTGGCCACAACCTGGACGCCGCCGGCCTTCATCTTGAGCAGTTCCTCGCGCCAATACTTTTCCGGATAGCGCGCGAAGTGGAATTCGCCCATCACTGGCAACCAGGGCTTTCCATCGAGCGAGAGGTTGCGGCTGTCGACAGTAATTCTGTGCCCCGCGGGCGAGACGCCGCCCATGTTCAGAAAGCCGGTTTCCGGCGCAGGCGCGGGAACGGTAGCGTCAATGGAAAAGGGCGGAGGAACCTGTTGGGCCGGGAGGACGGAGGACAAACCCAAAAAAGCGGCAACAGTGATGGCGGCAAGCCAAGTCTTCATATTAATCATTCACCAGAATTGGATCGACGATTCCAATGGCCGCAACTGGCGCGCCGGTGGAATCGTTTTCATTCAAGCGGAAGATCGATGCCCATCCGCCGTTCGTTCAAGTTCTGCTCAGGTCCGCGGCAGTTTCACCGGATCAATAGGCTCGCCCGAGAGCGCGTTGCCCTATCGCGGTTAACTATAGGCGTGTCTTGAGGGCGATTGAATCGGCAGAAAGTAGGATTGGCGGGAATTATTTCTTCGCTTCCTTCTGCTCGATTTTTCCGCGGATCGTTGTTGGGGGTTGTTGAACAGGTCCGCAATGAGCGAAGATGGCTGACGGATGGCTCAGGCTGCGCACAAGTAAGCTGGCGCCTGGAGGCTTTGACCTGAACACTGCTCGATACCCGAATCGCCGGCCTTCGCATCGGCAAGGCACTCCGCGCCGCGGCGGTCTGCTGCTGCATGGACTTCTGCTGGGGGTCCTGGGCCTGTTCATGCTGGGCGGTCGAAGTACGCAAGCGCAGCGGCCGGTAGTTGAAACACTTCCGGCGAACGGCGAGGAGTGGAACTACACAATCCGTTCCTGGCAATCACAGGACGGTTTGCCGGAGGAAACGGTACAGGCCTTCGCTCAGACCCCTGACGGCTCGCTTTGGGTGGGCACCAGCGGTGGGCTGCTGCGGTTTGACGGGGCGCGTTTCCATCTGTTTGCACATGAGAATACGCCTGCCTTTGGCGAGAACAGCGTCTTTTGCATGCTGGCGGCCCGCGACGGCCGCCTGTGGATCGGCACCGACGGCAGCGGACTGATCGAGTGGCGAAACGGCGTCTTTCACGCCTATCCTGCCGAGGAAGGCCAGACTGCCGATTTTGTGCGCGCACTCGCGGAGGACCACAATGGCCTGCTGTGGGTGGCCACGGACGACGGGCTGTTCTGGGCCAAAGACGGCCGCATGGTGCGGGCGGACAAACCGCTGGGACTGCCCGTGTTCAACGTTCATGCCGTTCTGGAAGACAGCACCGGACGTATATGGGTGGGCGGGTCGCGCCTGTATTCGTTGAAAGATGGGCAGCATCGCGAGTACTCGCTGCCGGACAATGACAGCCGCAACAAGGTGAAATCGTTTCTGCAGACGGCCGACGGGGTGATCTGGGTGGGAACCGTTGGCGGGTTATACCGGCTGCGGCCTGGCCAGGACAGATTCGAGCCGGTGCCCGGAGTCTCCGGCACCATCCGCTCCCTGCGTGAGGCGCCCAACGGGGAGTTGTGGGCCGGTGCGATCGGCGAGGGCATCTTCAGGATTCGCGGCAATCGCGTCACCCGCCTGCAGGCGCCTTCGCCGCTGGTCAGCAACACCGTGCTCTCCATCTTTGCCGATGCGGACCGGAATCTGTGGATCGGCACCCAGGCCGGCATGATGCGCCTGAGCCGGACGCCGGTGCGCGTCCTGGCCCTGCCGACGGCCGCCGACTCGGACTTCGGCACCGTGGCTCTGGATACGGACGGTTCGCTGTGGGCTGCTTCAAACCAGCTTGTGCATGTGCAGGGCGGCCATGCCGCGGCTTTCAGATTTCCTGGACTGGGTGAGGAGCGCGTTCGCAACGTGCTGCGCAGCCGCGACGGATCGCTTTGGATCGGAACCGACGGAAGCGGCGTCTATCGTCTTTCCGCCCAGGGAACGAAGCACTTCACCACGCACGAGGGACTGGTGAACAACTTTGTGCGCGTCTTTCTCGAGTCAAAAGACGGAACCATGTGGATTGGGACCGATAACGGCGTGAGTCATCTGGATCGAGGTGTTTTTCACAATTACACCTCGCAGAACGGGCTGGCCTATAACAGCATCCGCTCGTTGTTGGAAAATCGCGACGGAACCATCTGGATCGGCACGGAACATGGACTGAGCCAGTTCAGGAATGGTGAGTTCCTTCATGACGCGATGACCGCTGCGCTGGGCGACGAGAAAGTGTGGGCGCTCCATCAAGATCAGGATGGCGGAATGTGGATCGGCACGCGCGCTCATGGGCTCTATCGCTACCGCAACGGCCAGCTTTCCCACTACACCACGGCCAACGGACTGGCCAGCGACAGCATCTATTGCATTCTCGAGGACAAGCAAGGCCATTTCTGGTTCAGTGGTCCCTTGGGCGTGATGCTGCTGGACCGTGGCGAGCTGGATGCTCAGGCCCGGAACAAAGAACAACTTCTTTCCCTGCGAATCTTCCGCGCCGACGAGGGCGGCAAGCCCGCGCAGTTTTATGGCGGAACCCAGCCGGCCGGCGCCCTCACCAAAACGGGCGAAGCGTGGTTTCCCACCAGTCAGGGGCTGTGGAGCATTCGCCCCGATGAACTGGAACATCCATTCATCTCCAACCTGAATATCGACACCATGACGGTCGATGGCCGGCCCGTGTCTCTGGCTGGAAAGCTCGATCTGGATGCGGGCAGCGACCGCGTCGAGATTGCGTATGAGCCGGTCTTGCTGCGTTCGCAGGAAGGACTGCGCTTTCGCTACAAGCTTGACAGGTATGACCGGAACTGGACCTATGCGGGCGCGCAGCAACGGCTCGCAACCTATACGAATCTTCCTGCCGGTCAATACACGTTTCTTGTGGAAGCCTGGGAGACGGATCATCCGGGACATACGGCCCGCGCCTCGATCAACTTCGTCAAGAAGCCCTATTTCTACCGGACGCCATGGTTTGTGGCCCTCTGCGTTGTGCTCGTTGGGCTGGTATCCATCCTCGCGTATCAGGTGCGAATGAAGCAGATTCATGGTCGATTCAAAGCGGTCCTGGCGGAACGGACGCGGCTGGCGCGCGAAATGCACGATACGCTCATCCAAGGCTGCGTGAGCATCTCCGCGCTGCTTGAGGCTGCATCAAGCGGAGAAGTGGATGACAACGAGTCCAGGCTGCACTTGATCGACTATGCCGCCACACAGATTCGCGCCACCGTGGACGAGGCACGCCAGGCGGTGTGGAATTTGCGCGGCGACGAGCACACGCTCGTCGATCTGGAGGCCGCGCTCCAGCGCATGGCCGAACGGATTGGCCGGGAACATGAAGTGAAGATGGTCTATCGCGTGGCCGGAAAGCCGTTTGGCATCAACCTGCCCGCTACGCATGAGTTGATGATGGTGGCCCGGGAAGCGGTATTCAACGCGATCCTGCATGGTCATGCGAAGAATGTGGAAGCGGAGATCTGCTACGCGGGCGAGTCGCTTTCGCTCACGGTAAAGGACGACGGGGAGGGCTTCGACGCCGCGGAAGCCTTCTCCGATGGGCACTTTGGCTTGCGTGGGATGCAGGAAAGGATTCATCGCTTCGAAGGAGAATTTGAAATCGAGAGCATCCCCCGGCAGGGAACCCGCGTGCGCGTAGAGATTCCACGCAGCGCCATCGCCCAATGATGCCAGGTCCCTGCAAGGTCTTCGTGCCTGGGCCTGACCACTCTATGCTCCAGGCACTATAATCTGTTTGCTTATGCCGCCGATCCGCATTCTTATCGTCGACGATCACCCGATCATGCGCGTCGGGATCACGGCGCTCATTGCGTCCTGCAACGAGATGGAGACAGTCGCGCAGGCCGGCAGCGGCGAAGAGGCGCTCAAGCTGCACGCACTCCATCACCCCGACATCACCTTGATGGACTTGCGATTGCCCGGCATCAGCGGGGTGGAGACCATTCGCCGCATCCGCACCCAGAGCCCAAAGGCGCGGTTTATCGTCCTCACCACCTATGAAGGCGACGAGGACATCTATCAGGCCATGGAAGCCGGCGCAACCGGCTACCTGGTAAAGGGCATGCCGCAGGAGATGTTGGTGAATGCGGTGAAGCGAGTCCACGGCGGAGGGCGCTATGTCCCACCGCCCGTGTCTCAGGCGCTCACTTCGCGCACCCGCGACTCGAACCTCAGCAACCGCGAACGCGAGGTGCTGGCGCTGTTGGCAAAGGGCAAATCCAATCGGGAGATTGCCGCCATGCTGGGCATCACCGAGGCCACTGTCAAATGCCACGTGAGCGTGATCCTTATGCGTCTCAACGCCAGTGATCGTACTCAAGCGGTGGTGGCGGGACTGCAGCGCGGACTGATCCACATTTAGGCAGCCTGGCAAGAACCCGAGGTCGAGACTGTTTCCCTGAGGTGATTCGTGAAGCGTCGCAGATCGGTATCGGTCGTGATTCTTGTCCTCGCCGCAAGCGTTGCTTGTCCGGCACAGCAAACCCCAGCAGGGAAGTCCTCGCAGTATGCCATCGGCGCGGATATCTCCTTCCTGCCTCAGGCCGAGCAGCAAGGCGCCGTCTTCAAGGAAAACGGCGTAGCCAAGCCCGCCTTGGAGATACTTCGCGATCACGGCTACAACTGGGTCCGCCTGCGCATCTTCAATTCGCCCGCGACGCTCCCCAACAATCTCGACTACACTCTGGCCGCCGCGAAGCGAGCCAAGGCCATGGGTTTTCGACTGCTGCTCGACTTCCATTATGCCGACGACTGGGCCGACCCGGGCCATCAGCCGACTCCAGTTGCGTGGAGAGAGCTTTCGCACCAGCAGTTGGTCGACGCCGTCTTTGCCTACACGCGCGACACAATCGCATCCTTCAGGAATGCGGGTGTCATGCCGGACATGGTGCAGGTGGGCAACGAGATTACGCATGGCATGTTATGGCCCGACGGCAAGCTGCCGGAAAACTGGGATCGCTTTGCCGAGTTGGTAAAAGCGGGGATCGACGGAGTATCCGCCGGCAGCGGAACCGATCCCCATCCGGCTATCATGATTCACATTGACCGTGGTGGAGATATCGCCGGAACAAAGTACTTCTTCGACAAACTTCTCAGTTACAAGATTCAGTTCGACGTCATCGGCCAATCCTATTACCCGTGGTGGCACGGCAGCCTCAACGATCTGCGCGCCAATCTGGAATTCACCATCCGCGAATACGGCAAAGACGTATACATCGTGGAGACCGCCTACAATTGGGAGCCCGGCAATTACATGAAGCGCCCAGGCCCGTTTCCTGAAACGCCGGAGGGCCAGCGCGACTTCCTCGATGAGGTGAACCGAATCGTAATGGAAGCGCCCGGCGCCCACGGCAAAGGTGTCTTCTGGTGGGAACCGGCAGTCCGCGGAGAGTTGGTGCAACGCGGGTTCTTCGATGGCGACGGCAACGTTCTTCCCGTCATCGCCGTCTATGATCGCTTTGCCCGCTACTAGGTCTCTGACCGTATGAAAATGTTCCTTTTGGAAATGTAGCGCCGGCCTCCTGGCCGGCTGTAGCGTGGGCCTCCCGGCCCACGTTCGTTCATTGGATAGAACATCTTCATCCGGTCACGGACCTAGGTCTCTGACCGCTTGTTGTTGTACCAGAACTGGGTGCCCCACCCTTGCTATTGCGCTTTGATGGGCGCAGGGATGGGCGCAGTTGAGCGCGGAGAAGGCGCCTTTACGCCCGATGCTCAGACTACGATGGGTGGCCCACCCAAATTTTTAATCTTCATTCTCCCACCATCGAGGGTGCCCCATCCTTCGCTTTTTTTTAGCGAAGGGTGAGAGGGCACGAATCTGAACCGCCCTTTTCAGCGTATCCGAGATGTTCTGGCAGTTGATTCCCTCGCCGGAACGCTGTCCATTGCGATTCGATCTCGACCACTCCAAGCTGGCCGTTTGCGTAGTGCCGGAAGCTCGACCATTGCCATTGCTCCGGCTTCTCGACC